>JGI2924J29684_1078777_pt1 | contig 290180 bp, 278 predicted proteins | sample BenlonsequencITS_FD_29684 | JGI IMG/M metagenome (IMG submission 29684) | reverse complement strand
CTTTCGTTTCTTGATTAAATTTCATAAAAAAATAGCACCCCAATCGTTAGATTTTGTGTCTAACTTTTGGGGTGCAGTTCACCAGACGAGGAGGTTTTTATCTGTAACATTATTTTGCAAATGCTAATGTATCATATTCATATGAAATTCACAAGATACAATACTCAGTAATAGCCTACATAGCGTAAATATTCATCTGATATTTGCCTAAAACGATCTTTCATGTTAAGATATAAGAAGAAAAATCAATAGATGAGGTATTTAATGTGGCATTTGGAGAAAATGGACCTCGCAAAAAAACAACCTTTGAAAAAGTGACAATGTTTGTTGTTATCCTAATGGTTCTTGTAACTGTTGGCGGGCTTATTGCGAGTGCCCTATCAGTATTAATGTAAGGAAACGCTGAAAGGCGTTTTTTTAAAGTAAAAGAAAGTTAGAGAATAAAAAAAGTATGAGTATGTTTTTAGATACGGCAAAAATCAGTGTCCAAGCAGGCCGTGGTGGCGATGGTATGGTAGCTTTTCGTCGTGAAAAGTACGTCCCAAATGGCGGTCCTTGGGGAGGAGACGGCGGTAAAGGTGGCTCAGTTATCTTCCGAGTGGACGAAGGTTTGCGTACCTTGATGGATTTCCGGTATAATCGTAAATTCAAGGCGAAATCTGGTGAAAAAGGTATGACCAAAGGCATGCACGGCCGTGGTGCAGAAGATTTGATTGTCTTTGTTCCTCAAGGGACAACGGTTCGTGATGCTGAAACTGGAAAAGTAATTACAGACTTAGTAGAACATGGTCAAGAAGTGGTCATTGCTAAGGGTGGTCGTGGTGGCCGTGGGAATATTCGTTTTGCAACTCCTCGTAATCCTGCGCCAGAGATTGCTGAAAATGGTGAGCCAGGTGAGGAACGTCAGTTAGAGTTAGAACTCAAAATCTTAGCTGACGTTGGCTTGGTCGGATTCCCATCTGTTGGGAAATCAACCTTGTTAAGTGTTGTGTCATCAGCTAAACCGAAAATTGGTGCCTATCATTTTACCACTATTGTTCCTAATCTTGGAATGGTTCGTACAAAGTCAGGTGATAGCTTTGCTATGGCAGATCTGCCAGGTTTGATTGAAGGTGCTAGCCAAGGGGTTGGTTTAGGAACTCAATTCCTCCGTCATATCGAGCGGACACGGGTTATTCTTCATGTGATTGACATGTCTGCTAGTGAGGGTCGTGATCCTTACGAAGATTATGTTTCCATTAATAACGAGCTGGAAACCTATAATTTGCGATTGATGGAGCGCCCACAGATTATTGTGGCTAATAAAATGGACATACCAGAGGCTCAAGAAAACTTGAAAGCCTTCAAGAAAAAATTGGCTGCCCAATATGACGAGTTTGATGATTTGCCAATGATTTTCCCTATTTCAAGCCTAGCACATCAAGGCTTAGAGAACTTGTTAGAAGCAACGGCAGAATTACTCGCTAAAACAGACGAATTCTTATTATATGATGAATCTGATCTGGTGGACGAGGAAGCTTACTATGGCTTTGCTGAGACTGAAAAAGACTTTGAGATCACACGTGACGATGACGCTACTTGGGTCTTGTCTGGTGAGAAGTTAGAACGTCTCTTTGTCATGACCAATATGGAACGTGATGAGTCCATCATGAAATTTGCCCGTCAATTGCGCGGTATGGGGGTTGACGAAGCTCTTCGTGAACGTGGAGCAAAAGATGGGGATCCTGTTCGTATTGGCAAGTTTGAATTTGAATTTGTGGATTAAGGCAATCTATTACAATAGCAGTGTGATAGTGCTCTTGTGTGTTATCTTTAAGATGGAGGTTTCTGATTATGGGTGATAAACCGATATCCTTTAAGGATAAGGATGGAAATTTTGTATCGGCAGCAGATGTTTGGAATGCTGAGAAATTAGAAGAATTGTTTAATCTTTTAAATCCCAATAGACGTTTGCGCTTAGAACGTGAAAAATTGAAAAAGGATGAGGCTTAGGCCCTCATCCTTTTTTGACCTTTTTTTCTTGGTAACGTTGGAGCATTAGCCAATTATAAAAAGTGTAACTATCATTAATAAGAAAGGTGGCAAAGCAGATGACCACAGCATATTGGCTGGCATCTGTTTGAGCAGCATGCATCCATAAGAGAATGAGGACTAGATCATTGAGCCCGTATGCTAAAGCAAAATAAGGGCTGCGCTTATAGCTGAGATAAACCGCTGAGAAAGAAGTGGCAATCGATAAAGTGGAGACAAGTAAATAGGCTGTTTGAAATAGAAGCCAAGATGCTGTAGAAAATAAGAGTGATCAGTATAGTAAAAACGAAAAGACATCTTCGATCAGTGGGTGTTAATCGTGAAATAGTCACTTGTGATTTTTTCCCTTCAAAAGGATGGTTTAACCAAGTAAAAAGTGAAAAAATAGTCATAGGGAGGGTCATAAAAAGATAGGTCATTAACTCTCCATAGTAACTGTTTCGTAATGAAAGATAGGCATAGATAATGGAAAAAATAATGACGAGCCCTTGACCAATAGGATTAGCTTTAGCACTAAAAATGAGAGAGGTCACACCAATCAAAGAAGCTATTAAAGCTAAGGGAGCTTGCTTACCGAATAAAAGGGCGCTAATTAAAATGGCCAAGACAGAGCTTAACCAAAGTGCCCACTCGGTTTTTGTAAAGTAGTTTAAATAAGCCATACCCCTATTCAAACATAGGCTAAGGCATCTGTCAATAGGGGCTTGGTTTTGATAAGAAGTAGCAGGGCAGGTTAGATAGGCTCTTTAAGATAATAAAATATGTCAAGCTTTAAATCACTTATTTTCCGTGATGATAAGGAAAAAACAGATTTTTTAAAGCGTTTACATCACCTGTTTTTCTTCTTATAATAAAAAGAGAAGTGAGCAAAGAAAGGACAAAGGATATGAAACAAAGAAAACACCGTTATCAATTTCCAGATGGCTTTTTATGGGGAAGTTCCACATCTGGGCCTCAAAGCGAAGGAACGGTTCCTGGAGATGGCAAAGGACCTAGCAACTGGGATTACTGGTTTAGTATTGAGTCAGCTAAGTTTCATCACCAAATTGGTCCAGAAAAAACCTCAACCTTTTATGAAAACTATAAGGGTGACATTGCCCTTTTGAAAGAAACAGGCCACACGATTTTTCGGACCTCAATCCAGTGGTCTCGATTGATTCCAGAAGGAGTCGGGGAGGTTAATCCAAAGGCGGTGACATTTTACCGAGAAGTATTTCAAGACATTATTGCTCAAGGTATTAAATTGATTGTTAACCTCTATCATTTTGACCTCCCCTATGCCTTGCAAGAAAAAGGTGGCTGGGAAAACAAAGCTACTGTCTGGGCTTATGAAACCTACGCAAAAACCTGTTTTGAGCTTTTTGGTGATTTAGTAAACACTTGGATTACCTTTAATGAACCGATTGTTCCAGTCGAATGTGGCTATTTAGGTTATTATCACTACCCTTGTAAAGTAGATGCCAAGGCAGCAGTTCAAGTGGCTTACAACACACAACTGGCCAGTTCACTGGCGGTCAAAGCTTGTCATAAGCTTCATCCCGACCACAAGATTAGTATTGTGCTTAACATGACACCTGCTTATCCTCGGAGTAATGCTCCTGAAGATGTCAAGGCTGCTAGAATCGCAGAGCTTTTCCAAACCAAATCCTTCCTAGATCCATCAGTTTTGGGTGTTTACCCAGCAGAGTTAGTTTCCATTTTAGAGGAAGCTGATTTATTACCTCAATATAGTGCTGATGAATTAGAGATTATCAAAAACAATACTGTTGATTTTTTGGGAGTTAATTATTATCAGCCTTTGCGGGTTCAGGCACCTAGTAAGTCACAGCAAGAGGGGGACCTCCTTATCTTAGATATTTATTTTGAACCTTATGATATGCCTGGTAAAAAAGTCAATCCTCACCGGGGTTGGGAAATTTATGAACCAGGACTTTATGATATTGCCCTTAATTTAAAAGAACACTATGGTAACATCGAATGGCTAGTCACGGAAAATGGTATGGGTGTCGAAGGTGAAGAAGCTTTTTTAGCAGATGGCCAGATACAAGATGACTACCGCATCACCTTTATCGAGGATCATCTTATCCAGCTTCATAAGGCTTTGGGAGAAGGAGCCAACTGCAAAGGCTACCTCTTGTGGACTTTTATTGATTGCTGGTCTTGGTTAAATGCTTATAAAAACCGATATGGTTTGGTAGCTTTGGATTTAGAGAGTCAAAAGCGAACCATAAAAAAATCAGGTTACTGGTTTAAGGCGTTGAGCGAGTCAAATGGTTTTGATAAATAGGAGGCAATATGGTTGATTTAGGATTTTCTCTATACCCTGAGCGGTATGATGTTACCAAGAGTAAAGCTTATATTGACTTATGTCATAGCTATGGAGCCAAGCGCTTGTTTATGAGTCTCTTACAGCTGGCACCAGCTGATCACCAGATGTTTCATTGCTACGCAGAGCTCATTGCTTATGCAAATCAATTAGGCATTCGAGTGATTGCTGACGTTAGTCCAAGCTTTATTAGCCAAGCTGGTTGGTCAGATCAGCTTATTGAACGAGCTCATGCCTTCGGGTTAGCGGGCTTACGCTTAGACGAGGCTCTCCCTCTAGCAGAGATTGTAACTTTAACAAGAAATCCCTTTGGGCTTAAAATTGAACTTAATATGAGCACTGATAAACAATTATTGATGTCATTGCTAGCGACAGATGCAGAACGGAGCAATATTATTGGTTGCCATAATTTTTATCCACATGAATTTACCGGTTTGTCATGGCAACATTTTAAGGATATGTCACGTTTTTATCATGAGCATGATATTGAAACGGCTGCTTTTATTACCGCTCAGTCAGCATCTGAAGGCCCTTGGCTACTGGCAGAAGGCTTGCCGACAGTGGAAGACCATAGGCACTTGCCCATTGGCCTGCAAGTAGAATTAATGAAAGCGATAGGAACCATTGATAATATCCTCATATCTAACCAATTCATTTCGGAAGAAGAATTGGCAGCATGTACTCAAGCTTTAGCAAGACCAGTCACGACGATCAAGGTTAGGCCTATCATCGATTTGACAGAAGTTGAGGAGCAAATCATTGGCTATCCGCATTGTTATCGTGGCGATGTATCTGATTATGTGATTCGATCAACCATGCCACGTCTAGTCTATGCTCAGGAATCGATTGCTCCAAGAGACCAATCTAAGGAGGTCAAACGAGGTAGCATTATTATTGACAATGACCGCTATCATCGATATAAGGGAGAACTGCAAATTGCTTTGAAAAATTTTACGGTCAGTTCAAAAGCTAATGTGGTTGCTGAGGTCAGAGAGGACTATCTTAGTTTGTTAGATGATTTGCGACCTTGGCAGGAATTTTGTTTGGAGATTGCCCCATCATAGATTCTTTTCACAATCAATGCGGAAAATGATGGTCACCTTTTTCAGGAAATATTTGGTACACTAAAGGAGGGTAGAAAGCGTTTTCTAAAGTAGTAAGGAGGACTAATGTTATCAAAAAAAGAACTGGCCATCATAACATTTCTAATCCATCACAAAGAGCAGTTTGTCTCTAGTGCAACTCTGGCTGAGGTTATCGGTATGAGTGACCGTACGGTTAGGAAATACCTCAAAGAACTGATCAGTAGCCTTCCTGAACACGGAGCTCACATCATTTCTAAACAAGGTCGAGGTTACTGCTTAGAAATTGACCATTCTATGGCATTTGACATCTTTTGGCAAGAAAGTGTGACGTCTAAAAAACGTTTGGCAGATGTGACTCAAGTGGAAGAATCGGTTGATCGAGAAGATTATGTGCTTCATAAATTCTTTTTTGAAGATGCCGTTCAGGATTTTGAAGAGCTTTGTCAAGAATTGTATATCAGTCGGACAACTTTAAAACATGTTTTAGCAGGTATTAAGGAGCGCATAATACCTTACCAGTTAGAGCTTGAAATAACTCACCAACATATTCAAATAAGAGGTAAAGAAGAGGACATTAGGCATTTTATCATGGACTATTTTTTTGTTACTAGTTTTGATAATACCTTGTCCACCATGGTAGGTAATACCTTTCTTGAAGGTATTAATTTTGCAGAAATCATGATTATTGTCTTGGATGAATGTCGGGATGCTAAGTTGAAACTTTCTGATTTTGTCATGAATAATCTAGTCTTGCATATTGCCCTAATGGTTCAGCGTATTCGATCGGGGTGTCCATTAGAACTGTTTTCCATTCCAATAGCTATTCGTCAGTCTGATGAGTATCAAGTAGCTCTGCGCATTTTGTATCGAGTGGAAGAAGTGATGGGGATACGTTTTCCTAAAGAGGAGGCTAATTATATTGCACTGCATCTAAAGGTCAAACATTCTGTTGGTAAGCATTGGCAAGATGATAATACCGATGAAAAGTTGCAGGACCATTTAAAAGCATGTATTGCCAAGATTAGTCAATTGACAGGCATGACTTTAGAAACAGATACCAATTTATTTCAAGGTTTATTAGCCCACATGATGCCCTTGACCATACGTCTTGAAAACCATATTCAGCTGACTAATCCTTTAACTGAGGAAATTAAAAGCCAGTATCCTGAAATATTTACCCTTACCAAGCAGACCTTTTCGGATTTGCTTGTATGTCAAAAGAATGATGTCTCAGATGATGAATGGGCTTATATTAGTTTGCATTTAATGGCGGCCATTGAGCGTTATTCAAACCGTCATAAATTGAGGGTTCTAGTAGTTTGTGCCACAGGTTATGGTAGTGCCATGATGTTGAAAAATCGCTTGGAAAAGGAATTTGAAGGACGTTTGCGTATTGTCGATGTTATCAGTTACTATGAAATAACCGAAGAGCGACTGAAAACCGTTGATTTGATTATTTCCTCTATCAGCCTTGCCAATCTGATGTTTTTAACACCAGTGATTACTGTCAGTGTTTTTTTGTCAAATCAGGATATTGAAACTATTCGACAATTTATTGGAGAACAAGAAGGTATCAAGAAAGAGGTCAGTTTACCGTCACAGATGAGTTTAGCAAAAGCAGAGCAGCTTCTAACAGGTGTTTTTAGCCCTAATCGTTTTCTTTATTTAGACGAGAAAATCTCAAAGGAAGACTTGCTTTTACGGATGATTGCTTGTCTTGACGAGGCGGGAACAGAAACGTTTGTAGAGGACTTCTATCATCAAATGGTACTGAGGGAAAATTACAGCCCAGTCATCTATGGAGAAGTGCTTGCCTTTCCGCATCCTGCTAATCCCATGACTTATTCTGAACAGGTAGTAGTGGTTATTTGCCGAGAGCCTCTTGAGTGGGACAAGGCGCATCAAGCTGTTCATTTTGTCTTTCTATTATCCCCGTCTAAAGGGCATAATCATAGGTTAAAATATGTATCACCAGGTTTGGCATCTTTTGTCAATCAGGTGGAGCTTCAGCAAGCGTTACTAGAAGAACCAAATTATTCCAAATTCATGACAGTGTTTACCCCACTTATTCATGATTAAAACGATTAAAAGGAGAAACCTTATGAAATCTATTATGTTAGTTTGTAATGCCGGTATGTCAACTAGTATGTTGGTGACTAAGATGCAAAAAGCAGCCCAAGCGCGTGACCTTGAAGTTTCTATTTGGGCAGTTCCTGTGAGTGAAGCTGACAACGAAATGGCTGCTAATAGCATTGACGTTCTCTTGTTAGGTCCACAAGTCAAATTCTTACTAAAGGATTTTAAAGATAAGTTTGAACCAGATATTAAAGTAGATGCCATTAACATGGCTGATTATGGTCTTATGAACGGTGAAAAAGTCCTTGAAACAGCCCTAGCAATGATGGAGGAGTAGGCATGACGGAACCATCCAACTTAGAAGCTATTATGGGCTTAATCATGTATGGAGGCGAAGCCAAGGGCAAGGCCGTAGAGGCTATTCATGCAGCACGAGATGGGCAGTTTGAGGAGGCTCAGCACTTACTTCAAGAAGCGACAAACTCGTTAAATATTGCCCATAAATCGCAGACACATTTGCTGTCCCAAGAAGCAGCTGGTGATGCGGTTGAATTGTCTTTATTGATGGTGCATGGGCAAGATCACATGATGACTGCCTTAGCCTTTATTGATTTAGCCAAGGAATTGGTTACCGTTTACGACAAAATGTCAGCAATACAAAGAGGTGAGTCATGATTATTTCAGCAGAAGGAGATGTTTCCATTCATCATTGTTTTGAAGCCATGCTGATATCGCTCCAAGAAGATTATCGACAAAATACCTTGAGACAGTTGTCAAGAGATGATATCAAAGCGGGGATAAACTATGTTAAACATTATGGTAAATACAAAGAACGTACAGTGAGGGTGCTTATTACGGCCCTAGAAGCTCCGCAATTATATACTGCTTGTTTTAGTTCCAATCATGGGATAAAGGAATTGGCTTATCAATTAGAGGCTCTGGGGGAGAATCGGACTAGAATTACCTATTCTTATGACTATCATCCTCTAGATATTTTTCAAAAAGCAAATCAATTTATTGTTGGCAAACTGTTCAAAAAAAGCCTAGAACGCCAATCTCAAGCTCAGTTAGCAGCCCTTATCCAATATGCTAAACAGTTGCAGCAACCATCGTCTTTGTGAAGATTATTCACAGACCTTGAATGAGAGAGAAGGGTTCATTTGGATAAGAGCCGATTACCGGTTATCTCTAAGCATCACGTTTAACAAGGATGATTTTGAGATAATTGTGTTAGGCAGACACCGCTGCTTTTAAGGTTACCTTTGTTACATTAAAAAAATAAAAAGAGGAGAAGATTTATGTCGCATTTTTCTGATAAGTTTATGGAGATTTCAGGAAAAATTGGGTCACAACGGCATTTAGTAGCTATTCGTGATTCCTTTATTTCAATGATGCCTATTACCATGGCAGGTTCAGTTGCTGTCTTATTGAACGTTTTTTTACGCGATATTCCAAACAATATGGGATGGACAGGATTTGCAAAAGCTATGCAACCTGTTATCGACATCAATGGCTATGTTTATTTTGGGACAATTGGTATCATGGCGCTCTTTTTTGCCTTTGCTTTCGGTTACAATTTAGCTGTTATGCATAAGATTAATCCATTGGCAGGAGGATTGATTTCTTTTGGCTCATTTATTGCCACCCTACCTCAGACTTTAACCATTTCGACACCACTTGAAAATGCCTCTGCTAACCTAATTAGCAATTTGAAAGAAATGGGGCTTTCAGTCGTTACTGCGGGTGGAGCTTCAAGTATTGAAACTAGTCAATGGGGAGCAATAGCTCTAAAGTATGTCGGTGCCACAGGCTTGTTCACAGCTTTAATTATTGGCTTTTTATCAAGTTTTGTGTAAGCGGCTTTGACCAAACGTAATATTACCATTACCTTACCAGATAATGTACCACCTGCGGTTAATAAAGCCTTTGCTGCCATTATTCCAGGAACAGTTGCGATTTACGCTTCGGCAATTTTCGCCTACCTCATTTTCGCATTAACAGGTTCTTCCCTAAGTGATGTCATTTCAACCTATATCCAATTACCATTGCTAGGCTTATCACAGGGTATTGGTTCAGTTATCTTGTTAACCTTCTTAGTTCAACTGCTCTGGTTCTTCGGCTTGCATGGTCATAATGTCTTAGCCCCAGTGATGGATGGTATTTATATGGTAGCTTTAACAGAAAATACAGCTGCTTACAATACAGCGCATAGCGCTGCTAATTTACCATACCTTTGGACACGCGGGTCCTTTGATGCTTATGCTCAAATGGGTGGTTCAGGAGTAACCTTGGCATTGATTATTGCTATCTTCATATTCTCAAAACGAGAAGAGCATAAAACCATTGCCAAATTGTCCGCACCAATGGGTGTTTTCAATATCAACGAACCAATTACATTTGGGATGCCAATTGTTTTGAATCCAACCTTTGTGATTCCATGGCTAATTGTGCCACCAATTTGTGCTAGCATAGCTTATTTTGCTACTGCAATAGGTTTGATTCCACCGGTATTCTTATCAGTACCTTGGATTACCCCTGTTGGACTTTATGCTTACCTAGCTACTGGAGGTAATATTATGGCAGGTTTGGTTTCACTGTTTAACCTCTTTGTTGCCTTCCTTATCTGGGCACCATTTGTCATTTTGGCCAATAAAGAAAAAGCGAGTGACCTTGCATGACAGAAAAAAATGGAGCAACTTTTTTAATGGCTGTTGGCTTTTTTCTCATTGCCATTAGTCCGATGGTTGGTAACAAATACTTACACATAGTGACGGGACTAGCTCTTACGGGATTAGGTTATTACCTCACTAAACATAAACGCCCATAAAAAAGCATAGGGGACACTCTTATGAAGGAGAGAGTCATAAGAGTATCCCTATTTTGCTGGTTTGAATAATAACAGTAACCAAAAAAGGCAAGGAAACCTGTTTCCTTGCCTTATTATTTTTTGGAAGTTAGTATGGTGTCTGCTCTATTAGACGTTTAAGACCTTGTCTAAAAATTCAATGAGACGAGGGTGCTTAGGATGATCAAAAATCTCTTCAGGAGTACCATCCTCCAAGAATTGACCACCGTCTGTAAAGATAACACGGTTAGCTACTTGGCGAGCAAATCCCATTTCGTGAGTAACAATTAACATGGTCATGCCTTGTTCTGCCAAGTCTTTCATAACGTTCAAAACGTCCCCAACCATTTCGGGGTCAAGAGCAGAAGTTGGTTCATCAAAGAGCATAATATCTGGGTTCATTGCTAAACTTCTGGCGATGGCGACACGCTGTTTTTGCCCGCCGGATAAACTTCCTGGGAAGGCGTCGGCCTTATCAGAAAGTCCGACTTTTTCTAGAAGTGCCATGCCATGCTTTTTAGCAACTTCTTTAGACTCTTTACCTAATTCAACAGGAGCAAAGATAATATTCTCAAGAACAGTCATGTGAGGGAAAAGGTTGAAGTGTTGGAATACCATCCCGATATTTTCACGTGCCTTGTCAATATTAGTCTTAGGATCTGATAATTCAAAACCGTCCACCATGACCTTACCACTGGTAATCGTCTCTAGGAGGTTGAGGGTACGTAGAAAGGTTGATTTCCCAGAACCAGAAGGACCAATGATACAAACGACATCGCCTTCGTAGAATTTGGCATCAATTCCTTTTAAGACTTCATTTTGACCATAAGATTTGTGTAAATCTTGAACATCAATTTTTAATTCTGTCATTAGTTAAGCCTCTTTTCTAAACGTTTTGCAAGTCTTGTTAAGAGTATAATCATGATAAGGTAAATAATTGCTAAAATAGCATACATACGGAACGACTGGTAATTTCTAGCAATAATGATTTTACCTGTTTGGAAGAGTTCCACTAAACCAATTGCTGAGACGATTGTTGTATCCTTCAATGAAATAACAAACTGATTGATAAAGTTAGGTAACATTAGTTTCACAGCTTGTGGGAGAATTACTTTTCTCATCGTGGTTCCGTAAGACAAACCAAGACTTCGACTAGCTTCCATTTGCCCTGCTGGAACAGCTTCGATACCACCGCGAACAATTTCAGCAATATAGGCTCCGCCATTAAGTGACAGTGCAATTGTAGCAGCTAAGAAATCATTAATCGGTGACTGGTGGCCGGTCATACTCTCGATAAGGTTTGGTACTCCCCAGAAAATGAAGGCAGCCACAATCATCAAAGGAATCCCTCGAACAACGTCCACAAAGACCGTTGAAATAAGTCGAAGTGATTTAGTTGGTGACACGGCCATCATCCCAAAGATGATCCCGATAATTATAGCAATAGCAAATGAAATAAGGGTTAAACTGAGCGTGGTTCCAAGTCCTGCCAATAGTTGTTTGTAGTTATTTGATAATAGGCCTGAAATAGTAGACTCATCAGCACCTTTTTCAGAAGGAGTTGCAGCTTTCTTAGAGTCAAGGTATTTATCTATAATGTCATCATACTGACCAGATTTTTTGAGAGCAGCTAAGCCATTGTTGAACATTTCGATTAATTCTGGATTAGTTCCTTTCTTGACAGCAAAACCAACTTCACCAGTAGAAATGCCCTCAAGAGGTGTTTCAAAGCGACGACCTTGAGAGATAGCGTATTTAAGAACCGCCTCATCATCCATGATAGCATCTACAGAACCTGAATTTAAGCTATCATACATGCTAGAACCATCATCAAATGCCTTGACATTATAACCATATTTAGGAGCGTTTTCTTTTAACCAAGAGTAAGATGAAGTGCCGTTTTTAGCACCGACTGTTTTTCTGTCTAAGTCTTCATAGTTCTTGATGTTTTTTCCAGCTTTAACAGCTAAAATGATATTAGAAGTATAATAAGGATCAGAAAAATCAAAGATAGCTTTACGAGCGTCAGTAATAGTTGCACCAGCAATGACCCCATCTGCTTGGCTAGATTGCACAGCATTTAAGGCAGCATCGAAACCTGGATTAGCGATTTCAATTTTGAAACCTTGTTGTTTAGCAATAGCTTTGATTAATTCTATGTCAATACCAACGTATTTGCCCTTACCATTTTGAAATTCAAAAGGTGCAAAAGACGAATCAGAGACAATTTTATAACTGTCCTTTGTAGGTGTAGCTTTGGCAGATGGATTTCCCGTTGCCTGACTGGTGGTAGCTTTATCATCTGTGCCTAACCACTTGGTCATGATAGCTTGGTAGGTACCATCAGCTTTCATAGCTTTAAGAGCTGTATTGAAATCATTAACTAGATAATCATATCCGCTTCCCTTTTTGACAGCAAACCCAAAGCTTCCAATGGGCTCTCCTTTCATGTTAATAGCAATATCTTGGTTTTGGCTGATTGCGTATTGGATAACCGCCTCATCATCCATAACAGCGGCAATAGAACCAGCAGATAAACTATTATACATAAGATCACCTGTGTCAAATGTTTTAACAGTATAATCATACTTTTTTTTATAGTTATTCAAAAAGGCTTGAGCCGCTGTTCCATTTTTAACACCGACCGTTTTTCCTTTTAAGTCACTGTATTTTTTGATGGCATTGGCTTTACGTGTCGCAATGACAATTTTGGTATCGTAATATGGCTCTGAGAAATGAAAGACTTTCTTACGAGCATTCGTAATGGTTGTACCGGCCATTAGAGCACTCGCTTGACCAGATTGAACAGCATTTACAGCTGCATCAAAACCCGGGAAACTCATACTGAAATCCCAAGATTGACGTTTGGCTACTTCATTAATAATATCAACGTCAATTCCTTTGTAAATTTGATCTGAGTCTTTAAATTCAAATGGGGCATAAGCTGTATCTGAAACAATAGCAATAGTTTCAGCACTTGCAATATTGCATGTCAAAAAAATAGACATTATCGCAAGCAGCAATACTTTTATTTTGTGCGTCATACTAATCTCCTTATAAAACTAAAAAATATGGTTAATTATAACAAAATATTGAACATTAAGCAAGAAATTTGTTATTTATATGTCATAAAACATAACATGTAAATGACATGTTTTTTACGCTTATTGGAGGTGATTCTGGCTTATCTATGTTAAAATAGTCTATAAGAGAGTAAGACTATTAGAGGGTATAAAATGATTGATAAACGTGATGATAAACCATTTAAACTAAAATCAAAGTATAAACCGTCTGGTGATCAGCCACAAGCTATTGAAAGCCTAGTTGATAATATCGAGGGCGGAGAAAAAGCTCAGATTCTCCTAGGTGCTACAGGAACGGGAAAAACATACACCATGAGCCAAGTAATTAGTAAAGTAAATAAACCTACCTTAGTGATAGCTCACAATAAAACCTTAGCAGGACAATTATATGGTGAATTTAAAGAATTTTTTCCAGACAATGCTGTGGAATATTTTGTTTCCTATTATGATTACTACCAACCTGAAGCATATGTCCCATCAAGCGACACCTATATCGAAAAAGATAGTTCAGTCAATGATGAAATCGATAAACTTCGCCATTCAGCCACCTCTTCTTTACTTGAGCGTAACGATGTCATAGTGGTAGCTTCTGTATCTTGTATTTATGGACTAGGTTCGCCAAAAGAGTACGCAGATTCAGCAGTCAGCCTACGTCCAGGTCAGGAGATATCACGTGACACTTTGCTAAATCAATTAGTAGATATTCAATTTGAGCGTAATGATATTGATTTTCAACGCGGCTGTTTTCGTGTACGTGGCGATGTTGTTGAGGTCTTTCCAGCATCCAGGGATGAACATGCTTTTCGGGTGGAATTTTTCGGGGATGAGATTGACCGTATATGTGAAATCGAAAGTTTAACTGGGAAAACTATTGGAGAAGTTGACCATTTGGTTTTATTTCCAGCTACTCACTTTGTAACAAATGATGAGCATATGGAGCAATCAATAGCCAAAATTCAAGCAGAGTTAGCAGAGCAGTTACAGTTATTTGAATCTGAAGGTAAACTACTAGAAGCACAGCGATTACGCCAAAGAACGGAATATGATATTGAAATGTTACGTGAAATGGGCTATACTAGCGGAGTCGAAAACTATTCCCGTCATATGGATGGCAGGTCACCAGGAGAACCTCCTTATACCTTGTTAGATTTCTTCCCAGAAGATTTTTTAATTATGATTGATGAAAGTCACATGACAATGGGACAAATCAAAGGCATGTATAATGGTGACCAAGCCAGAAAACAAATGCTAGTTGACTATGGTTTTCGATTGCCATCAGCTCTTGATAATCGTCCCTTAAGACGCGAGGAATTTGAAAGTCATGTGCACCAAATTGTCTATGTTTCAGCAACGCCTGGTGAATACGAAATGTCACAGACTAATACAATTATTGAGCAAATTATTCGTCCGACTGGGCTACTTGATCCTGAAATTGATGTAAGGTCAAGTATGGGGCAAATGGATGATTTGTTGGGAGAAATTAACCAGCGCGTAGCGCGCGATGAACGGACGTTCATCACAACCTTAACTAAAAAAATGGCAGAAGATTTGACTGATTATCTAAAAGAGATGGGTGTCAAGGTCAAGTATATGCACAGTGATATTAAAACCTTAGAGCGAACAGAAATTATTCGTGATTTACGACTTGGTGTTTTTGATGTCTTGATTGGAATCAATCTGCTCCGTGAAGGGATTGATGTGCCAGAAGTTAGTCTTGTAGCCATTTTGGATGCTGATAAAGAGGGTTTCCTCCGTAATGAACGCGGCTTGATTCAGACCATCGGTAGAGCAGCTCGAAACGTAGATGGTCATGTCATTATGTATGCGGACAAGATGACAGATTCTATGCAGCGAGCTATTGACGAAACGGCTCGTCGTCGTGAGATTCAAATAGCATATAACAAAGCGCACGGCATCGTTCCACAAACTATAAAAAAAGACATCAGAGGCCTTATTAGTATAAGTAAAACAAGCCACAATGATATATCAAAAGAAGAGATGGATTATGAAAGTATGTCAAGAGGAGAACGAAAAGAAGCGATCAATGCTCTGCAAAAACAAATGCAAGAGGCAGCTGAATTACTTGATTTCGAATTGGCAGCTCAAATGCGAGACTTGATTTTAGAACTTAAATTAATGGACTAGGTTTTGAATAAAGCTTATATTATACTTATTAACATATATAAGTTAAAGTCAAATAATTCTTTTTATTAGGACAATTTTAAGTTAACTTTTTAAAGTAAAGATTAACTTAGTAAGTTTAGTAAAAAGGCATAAAATTTAACTGTCTAAATAGTTAAGCTTTAAAAAAATTTTCTTTTTAATAATATGACTTTTAGCTTGTCAAGTTAGGTTTTTTCGAGTAGAATTTTTTAGGACATTATTTCACTAATACAAGAAGGTAAAGTATGATAAAAAACAAATCAAGAATGAGAGGAATTGCTGTTTTTATTGGCAAGACAATTTTATTTTATCTGATTTTAATGTTGCTGGTCTATTTCTTTGGTTATCTAGGACATGGTCAAAGTAACTTTATTTATAATGAATTTTAGGAGATTGACTGATGATTAAGGATATGATTGACAGTATTGAGCAGTTTGCTCAGACACAGGCTGATTTTCCAGTTTATGATTGTTTAGGGGAACGCCGCACTTACGGACAACTCAAAAGAGATTCTGATAGCATTGCTGCATTTATAGATAGCTTAGCTTTACTGGCAAAATCTCCAGTTTTGGTTTTTGGGGCGCAAACTTATGATATGTTAGCTACTTTTGTAGCTTTAACCAAATCTGGTCATGCCTATATCCCAGTAGATGTGCATTCAGCACCAGAACGTATTTTAGCGATTATTGAGATTGCAAAGCCCAGTTTAATCATTGCTATTGAGGAATTCCCTCTTACTATTGAAGGGATTTCCCTTGTCTCACTATCAGAGATTGAGTCAGCAAAATTAGCAGAAATGCCCTATGAGCGAACACATTCTGTTAAAGGAGATGATAATTATTACATTATTTTCACCTCTGGAACAACGGGCCAACCAAAAGGGGTGCAAATTTCACATGACAATCTTTTGAGCTTTACCAACTGGATGATCGAAGATGCAGCATTTGATGTACCTAAACAGCCACAAATGCTGGCGCAGCCACCCTATTCCTTTGACCTTTCTGTCATGTACTGGGCACCTACCTTGGCTTTAGGTGGAACCTTATTTGCACTTCCAAAAGAATTGGTGGCAGACTTTAAACAGTTATTTACAACGATTGCGCAACTTCCAGTTGGCATTTGGACATCGACTCCTTCATTTGCTGATATGGCCATGCTTAGCGATGATTTTTGCCAGGCTAAGATGCCAGCTTTAACGCATTTTTATTTTGATGGCGAAGAATTAACCGTTTCTACGGCTCGAAAACTCTTTGAACGTTTCCCGAGTGCCAAGATTATCAATGCCTATGGACCAACAGAAGCGACTGTAGCCTTATCCGCTATTGAAATTACCAGAGAAATGGTGGATAATTATACCCGCTTGCCGATTGGCTACCCCAAACCAGATTCTCCGACCTATATTATTGATGAAGATGGTAAGGAGTTATCTTCAGGGGAGCAGGGTGAAATTATTGTTACAGGGCCTGCTGTGTCAAAAGGTTACCTCAACAATCCTGAGAAAACCGCAGAAGCTTTCTTTACTTTTAAAGGACAGCCTGCTTATCATACAGGGGACATTGGCTCACTGACAGAAGATAATATTTTGTTGTATGGTGGGCGTTTGGATTTTCAGATTAAATATGCTGGTTATCGTATTGAACTAGAAGATGTTTCCCAACAGTTGAATCAATCACCAATGGTAGCATCGGCTGTGGCTGTTCCAAGGTACAATAAAGAACATAAGGTTCAAAATCTCTTGGCCTATATCGTTGTCAAAGATGGGGTTAAAGAGCGTTTTGATAGGGAATTGGAGTTAACCAAAGCTATCAAAGCCTCTGTTAAGGATCATATGATGAGTTATATGATGCCTTCTAAGTTTCTTTATCGAGATAGTCTACCATTAACTCCAAATGGTAAGATAGATATTAAAACTTTGATTAATGAGGTCAATAACCGATGATGATGTTTTTTAGCCACATTCCCTACATGGAACCTTACGGTAACCCCATTTACTTTGTCTATCTTATTTTGGCTTTCTTACCAGTCATCATTGGGATTTTTAAACAAAAGCGCTTAAGCACTTATGAAACCTTGGTGAGTTTGGTATTTATTCTCTTTATGTTTGGAGGAGATCATTATCAACAATTAGTTGCTTTTCTCTTTTATCTTTTGTGGCAAATCATCAGTGTTTTTGCTTACCAGAAATACCGTGAGAATGCTAATAGTGCAGGAGTGTTTTACTTAGCTATTGCGATGGCCTTATTCCCCCTTATCTGGGTCAAAGTTGCTCCCCTAACAGGTCCTTCTTCTCAAACACTCTTTAGTTTTCTAGGGATTTCATATTTGACCTTTAAAAGTATTGGAATGATTATTGAGATGCGTGACGGGACTCTCCAAGAGGTTCGTTTACCGGATTTTATTCGCTTCATGATTTTCTTCCCCACCTTCTCAAGTGGCCCCATTGATCGCTTCAGACATTTTCAGGAAGATTATCATAAACTTCCTGAACGTGATGATTATTTTGCAATGCTCAATAAGGCAGTCATGTATCTCATGTTAGGTTTTCTATACAAGCATATCATTTCCTATTGTTTGGGTGGCATCTTACTTCCTCTCCTTGAAAATAAGGCTTTGATGGTTGGTGGCTACTTTAATAAGGAAACTATTCTGGTTATGTACGTATATGGCTTGAATCTCTTTTTTGACTTTGCTGGTTATTCGATGTTTGCGATTGGTATTTCCTACCTATTGGGTATTCGAACACCAGAAAACTTTAACATGCCTTTCTTATCTGCAAGTTTGAAAGATTTTTGGAATAGATGGCACATGAGTTTGTCCTTCTGGTTTAGAGATTATGTGTTTATGCGATTGGTTCATCTATTGATTAAGCATAAAACCTTTAAAAACCGAAATGTCACTTCAGGTGTTGCCTATCTGGTTAATATGCTAGTCATGGGATTTTGGCATGGCTTAACCTGGTATTATATCGCTTATGGGCTTTTCCATGGTATAGGACTTATTATTAATGATGCTTGGATTCGTAAGAAAAAAGAAATCAACCGTCACCGTAAGAAAAAAGGCTTATCACCCCTCTTTCAAAGCAGGGCATTCCATGTCTTATGTATCGTGGTAACTTTCCACGTTGTCATGTTTTCACTTCTGTTATTCTCTGGTTTTTTAAATGACCTTTGGTTTAACAGACCACTACATTAATAAAAGGAAGTATAAAAATGTCTATTGAAGAAACTGTAATTGAATTGTTTGACCGTTTGTTTATGGAAGATGTTTCAGAGATGATGGACGAAGACTTGTTTGATGCAGGTGTGTTGGATAGTCTTGGGACAGTCGAATTGATTGTTGAGTTAGAGTCAACGTTCAATATTAAAGTACCTATTTCAGAATTTGGTCGTGATGATTGGAACACAGTAACTAAGATTGTTCAAGGTGTAGAGGAATTGCAACATGCTTAAGAGACTCTGGTTAATTCTAGGTCCTCTTCTTATTGCCTTTGTTTTAGTAGTGATTACTATTTTTAGTTTTCCTACACAACTTGATCATTCCATAGCTCAGGAAAAAGCAAATGCCGTTGCGATCACAGATAGTTCTTTTAAAAATGGTTTGATTAAAAGACAAGCTTTATCAGATGAGACTTGTCGTTTTGTGCCTTTTTTTGGTTCTAGCGAATGGAGTCGAATGGATAGTATGCACCCTTCGGTGCTTGCAGAGCGCTACAAGCGGAGCTATAGACCATTTTTAATTGGTAAGAGAGGATCAGCATCTTTGTCGCATTATTATGGTATACAACAAATTACCAATGAAATGCAAAAGAAAAAAGCCATCTTTGTAGTATCTCCTCAATGGTTTACTGCTCAAGGGATTAATCCTAGTGCGGTTCAGATGTACTTGTCTAACACTCAAGTGATTGAATTTTTACTAAAAGCTAGAACTGATAAAGAATCACAGTTTGCAGCAAAGCGTTTGCTTGAGCTTAACCCTGGTGTGTCTAAATCAAACTTATTGAAAAAAGTAAGTAAGGGTAAGTCTCTTAGTCGGTTAGACAGAGCTATTTTGAAATGTCAACATCAAGTAGCATTGAGAGAAGAGTCCCTTTTTAGTTTTTTAGGCAAATCTACTAACTATGAAAAAAGAATTTTGCCTCGCGTTAAGGGATTACCTAAAGTATTTTCGTATAAACAATTGAATGCATTAGCAACTAAGAGAGGCCAATTAGCAACAACCAACAACCGTTTTGGGATTAAAAATACATTTTATCGTAAACGAATAGCACCTAAATACAATCTTTATAAGAATTTCCAAGTTAATTATAGTTACCTGGCGTCACCAGAATACAATGATTTTCAGCTTTTATTATCAGAATTTGCTAAACGAAAAACAGATGTACTCTTTGTTATAACTCCTGTTAATAAAGCTTGGGCGGATTATACCGGCTTAAATCAAGATAAGTATCAAGCGGCAGTTCGTAAAATAAAATTCCAGTTAAAGTCACAAGGATTTCATCGCATTGCTGACTTCTCAAAAGATGGTGGTGAGTCCTACTTTATGCAAGATACCATCCATCTCGGTTGGAATGGCTGGTTAGCTTTTGATAAGAAAGTGCAACCATTTCTAGAAACGAAGCAGCCAGTGCCCAACTATAAAATGAACCCTTATTTTTATAGTAAAATTTGGGCAAATAGGAAAGACTTGCAATAGTAAAATAATATTAGAAAACGAGGATAATAAGTGGTCATTATTGCTGTGGTGATTTTTTTTGGAGTGATACTAGGTATTTTGATAGTTGAATATGGTCAAAAGCGCTCCTTTTCAAGTTGGTTGGTTGAGAAAATGTTTGCTTATAGAAAGTATAAGTTATCTAAAAAAGTTGATAATTATAAGGGGGTTGAGACGCAGCGTAATCGTAATATCCCTTATCATCTAGATAATCCTGAAGAGATAGTAGGTTTTTCAACTCAAGAATACGATGTGAACGGGATGCAAGTTTTTATCATTAATGATCAAAAGCAAAGTCATCAGCCTGTTATTTATTATCTTTATGGCAGTGTCTATTTACGACGACCCGAAAAACTTCATTTTAAGACGGTTAAGCATCTTATACAGCTGACTAATGCCAAGGTTGTTTTTCCTAACTTTCCTAAAGTACCGTATGCTACTTATCAAGATGTCTATCCTAAATTAGTTGAAGCTTACCAGCAATTTTGCTTGTCTAATGGACCGAGTCAAGTTAGTGTCATTGGTGATTCTTCTGGTGGGGGTATGGCTTTGGCGTTTGCTAAGTATATACGAGATACTAAAACAGCACCCCAGCCAAAGCAATTAATTCTTATATCTCCTTGGTTAGATGTTAGTTTTAAAAATCAAGCCTACAAGGATTTTGAAGCAGAAGAAGCTTACCTAGATGCTCGTCGTCTTCGTGATATAGGTGAACTATGGGCAGGTGGTCAAGGTAATATGCAACTTCCTTATGTCAGTCCTTTGTATGGTGATTATGAGGATTTGCCTGAAATAACGACCTTTGTTGGGACAAAAGAGATTTTTTACCCAGACATTATGTCTTTACATGATCAATTAACAAGACAACGAATTGCTAATCAGCTGATTATTGCAGAAAAAATGATTCATGCGTATGTTATTTTTCCAATAAGAGAAGCTAAGCAAGCTCGAAAACAAATTGCAGAACTAGTGTTGAAAACAGTAGAGCATACCTGAATTACTATTTTGTAATCTAAGACCTAATTGATAATCCCTTGGACACACTCTTCATCAGGATTTCCTATCTACCTTTCTGATAAGTAGTAACGAGCTCAGTAGGAGATTCATCCTTCAAAACATTGTTTAGAGTGATATTTTTGTCTTTAATTCCGATGTGTTGTAAGGTATGATTGATATGTTCCATAAGAGTCTTTCTAATGAGAGTTTGGTTGCTTTTCATTATAAATCTTATGGGACTTTTTTGATATTCAAAAAGCTCTATAATCTCTACAGTGGATTTACCCATTCAAGAGATTATAGAGCTTTTGTTTTATTTACGCTGACGAAATAAAGTTGTAGAAAAAAAGAAAGGACAGACTTGTGTGACAGTAAATGCCTTGTTTTCAATTAGCAGGAAAACTACTGATATGATCTTAAAAGAAAAGAAAAGTAAAAAAGTTATTGACAAATGAAAGCGATTACGATAAACTTAACTTAAACGTTTAAGTTTCGAAACTATTACTGTTATTAATTTTAAATGCCTTATGTTATCTTTTATTTGCTAATATGATGAGAGTAGATAGATGATTTGATTTGTGTTTAAGAAAAAACCATTTCGGGAGGAACATGTTATGTCATGGAATTGGAAAAAAACATCTGTGCTTGGAACTTTATCCTTAGCTTCAGTGCTACCCCTAACTGCTTGCGTAAGTGGTGGTGGTAAAGGCGTTAAGGAAACAGACGGAAAGACTATTGTAGTCTCTGTTGATGAGGGATATGTTGATTACATTAAGAGTATTAAGGGTGAGTTTGAAAAAGAACATAAAGTCACCGTTAAAGTCAAAAAAGAAGGTATGATGGATACTCTTGATAAGCTATCAACGGATGGTCCAACAGGAGCTTCACCAGATGTCTTTTTAGCACCTTTTGACCGTGTAGGTGGCTTAGGAACTGAAGGTCAAATCGCTGAGGTTACTTTAGGAAACAGCAAAGAGTTTGATGATACGGTTAAGAAATTAGTAACCATTGATGGTAAAACTTATGGTGCACCAGACGTAATTGAAACTTTGGTAACTTATTATAATAAGGATTTAGTGCCTCAAGCACCTAAAAGCTTTACTGAATTAGAAGTCTTACAAAAAGATTCTAAGTTTGCTTTTGCCTCTGAACCAGGAAAATCTGTAGGTTTCTTGGCGAAATGGACAGACTTCTATTATGGTTATGGTTTAATTGCCGGTTATGGCGGTTATATCTTTGGTGATAAAGGAACCAAACCAAGTGATTTAGGCCTAGGTAACGACGGAACTGTTGAAGGGTTAAACTACGCGAAACAGTGGTATGGCACTTGGCCTCAAGGAATGCAAGACACTAAAAAAGCTGGTGATTTTATCACTGAACAATTTATTTCTAAAAAAGCTGGTGTCATTATTGATGGTCCATGGGCAGCTAGCTCCTTTAAAGATGCTGGTGTTAACTTTGGGGTAATGGAAATTCCTACTTTGACAAATGGTAAAAAATACCAACCGTTCGCAGGTGGTAAAGCTTGGGTTATTTCAAACTATTCTAAAGGAAAAACGACTGCTCAAAAATTCCTTGATTATGTGACCAATGCTGAAAACCAAAAACGTTTCTATGATAAAACACAAGAAATTCCAGCTAACTTAACAGCACGTAACTATGCTTCTAAAGAGGGTAATGAGTTAACGAAAGCTGTGATTAGTCAGTTTGAGAGCGCACAACCAATGCCAAATATTCCAGAAATGGCTGAAGTTTGGGAACCAGGTGCAAATATGTTCTTTAACGTGGCTTCTGGTAAGGAAGAAGCATCTAAAGCTGCAAAAGAAGCAGCAAAAACTATTAAGGAAGCTATTGAACAAAAATACGCTGAATAAGGCAAAGAAGGGAGGCTGGGATAAAGAAGTACGCCCAGCTTCTATTTCTGTTAGTTTGATGAAGATGAAACAGATACTAAAAATATAGAAGTATGAGTCGCTCTGCTATTTTTTCGTTTTAAAGAAAAAGAAGTAATCGTCAATACTTTATTAATGGAGGTAGAAATGAATGTTGCCGGAATGCTCCATATTCCTGATTCGAGGTATTGCTTTGCCATATCTCAAAAGGAACTTGTCATCCGATTACGCGTGGCCAAAGAAGATAGAGGTATTACTGTTAATTTGGTCCACGGGCCTAAATATGGTTATCATGAATTCCAAGAAGAATTGGAAATGTCAGTTGCCTATACAGACCATACGCATGCTTATTATGAAACTACTTTAACATTAGACGATGTGAGGTTGGCCTACATTTTTAAAATTGAAGAAGAAGGTCAAACCTATTATTTTAGTGAAGATGGGTTAACTACTAGTTACGATTTTTCAAATGGGTTTTATAATTTCTTCCAAATGCCTTATATCAATGCTGTTGATGTTCATCAAGTCATTCCTTGGACAAAAGACGCGGTTTTTTATCAAATCTTTGTTGATCGCTTTAACCGTGGGGATTGGGAAAAAGGTGACAGTTATGTCAACATGGGTTGGTTAGAAAAACCGACTCCTAAAAGTTTTGCTGGTGGAGATTTAAAGGGAATTACAGAAAAATTAGATTACCTCAAAGATTTAGGGATTACTGTCATCTATTTAACGCCAATTTTTCAATCCATTAGTAATCACAAATATGATATTAGTGATTACTACGCTATTGATCCACAATTTGGAACTAAATATGATTTGCAAGAATTGATTGATTTAGCTCACAAAATGGGAATCAAGATTATTCTAGACGCTGTCTTTAACCATGCCAGCAGTGATGCCGTGGAATTTCAGGATGTCTTGAGATACGGTAAAGAGTCTAAGTTTTTTGATTGGTTTATGACTCATGATGAACACCCATCCATGGACCTAGTAAACTATGAAACCTTTGCTGGATGTAACTATATGCCCAAATGGAATACCTCAAATAGAGACGTGCAAGACTATCTGATTGAGATTGGGCGATACTGGATTAAAGAATTTTGTATCGATGGTTGGCGCCTAGATGTTTCTGATGAAGTATCTCATGATTTTTGGCGACGTTTCCGTCAGGCGGTTAAAGCGGAAAAAGCAGATGCCATTTTAATTGGGGAGAACTGGCATGATGCCTATCCTTATTTGGCAGGGGATCAGTATGATGGGATAATGAATTATGCTTTCACCAAAGCCTGTTTGGATTACTTTGCTTTTGAAACCATGACATCAAAACAATTGGCTGAGAAATTAAGCAACATTTTGATGCGAAACACTTGGCAAGTCAATCGCATGAACTTGAATCTTTTGGATTCTCATGATACGCATCGTTTCTTCACTCAAGTTAAGGGTTCCAAAGATAAATTGTTAGCTGCTTTAGCATTGCTCTTTATCTTTATGGGCATTCCTTGCTTGTATTATGGGACAGAAGTGGCAATGGAAGGGGGTTACGACCCTGATTCGCGTCGCGGTTTTCCTTGGGATGATGCTGAGCGGGACAAGGATTTCTTTAGCAAAGTAAAAGCGATTATTGCTCTTCGCCAACAGCCAGCTCTTCAAGAAGGAGCTATTAGCATTGATTATGACGAAGACTGCCTCATTCTGAAACGCAGCTTAGGTGAGCAAAGCATTTCACTTGTTCTTAACAATGGTGAGAGTGCTTATTCTATTAAGGAAGGAGGACAGATTTTGACAAGCAATGGGGTAACTAAAAACAAAAAACAATTACTCCAGGATGGATATATTGTGTTTAGTAACTAAAAGGTTATTTTAAAAGGAAAAAGCGATGAGAGAATTACATATCAAAACTTATAAGTTATTAACGAAAAGTGCTGTTTTACTTGGCTTAATTTCATTTCCACTAACTGTTTCTGCTGCCGATAATGCTTCTGTCACCAACAAAGCAGATTTTTCAACAGATACGATTTATCAGATTGTAACAGATCGTTTTAACGATGGTAATACCTCTAATAATGGTAAGACTGATGTTTTTGATAAAAATGACCTTAAAAAATACCATGGAGGTGATTGGCAAGGAATCATCGCCAAGATTAAGGATGGTTACCTGACAGATATGGGGATTTCTGCCATTTGGATTTCTTCTCCTGTTGAAAATATCGACAGTATTGATCCTTCTAATGGAAGTGCTGCATATCATGGGTATTGGGCTAAGGACTTCTTTAAAACAAACCAGCATTTTGGCACTGAAGCAGACTTTCAACAACTAGTCAAAGTAGCTCATCAACACCATATTAAGGTAGTTATTGATTTTGCTCCTAATCATACGTCTACAGCCGAAAAAGAAGGCACAACTTTCAAAGAAGATGGCGCTTTATATAAAAACGGTAAATTAGTTGGTAAATTTTCAGATGATAAAGACAAGATTTTTAATCATGAATCTTGGACCGATTTTAGTACTTATGAAAATTCTATTTATCATTCAATGTACGGACTAGCTGATTTAAATAACATTAATCCGAAAGTTGACCAGTACATGAAAGAAGCTATTGATAAATGGTTAGACCTGGGTGTTGATGGTATCCGAGTTGACGCTGTTAAACATATGTCACAAGGTTGGCAAAAAAATTGGTTGAGTCATATCTATGAAAAACATAATGTCTTTGTTTTCGGGGAATGGTTCTCGGGACATACCGACGATGATTATGATATGACGACATTTGCTAACAATAGTGGGATGGGGCTTTTAGATTTTAGATTTGCCAATGCTATTAGACAGTTGTATACAGGTTTTTCAACGTTTACCATGCGAGATTTTTACAAGGTTCTTGAAAATAGAGATCAGGTGACTAATGAAGTGACAGACCAGGTGACCTTTATTGATAATCATGATATGGAACGCTTCGCAACAAAAGTGGCTAATAATCAAACTGCTGTTAATCAAGCCTATGCTTTGCTTTTAACATCTAGAGGTGTGCCTAATATTTATTATGGTACAGAGCAGTATGCAACAGGTGATAAAGATCCTAATAATCGTGGTGATATGCCAAGTTTTAATAAAGAGTCACAAGCCTATAAAGTGATTAGTAAGCTAGCTCCTTTAAGAAAACAAAATCAAGCTTTAGCTTATGGAACAACTGAACAACGTTGGATTAGTGATCATGTTTTGGTATTTGAGCGTAAATTTGGTAATCATGTCGCACTAGTGGCTATTAATAGAGATCAAACGAATGGTTATACAATTACTAATGCTAAAACAGCCTTGCCCCAAAATAGCTACAAGGACAAATTAGAAGGTCTTCTTGGCGGTCAAGAATTAATAGTTGGAGCAGATGGCACTATTAGTAGCTTTGAACTTGGAGCGGGGCAAGTCGCTGTATGGACTTATGAAGGAGAGGACAAGACACCACAACTTGGAGATGTCGATGCTTCAGTGGGTATTGCTGGAAATAAGATTACTATTTCAGGTCAAGGTTTTGGTAATTCTAAAGGTCAAGTGACTTTTGGAGAAATCTCTGCTGAGATCCTTTCTTGGTCAGATACCCTTATCACCTTAAAAGTACCGACGGTTCCAGCAAATTATTATAACATTTCAGTGACAACTGCCGATAAGCAAACCAGCAATAGTTACCAAGCCTTTGAAGTATTGACTGATAAACAAATTCCTGTTCGTTTACTCATCAATGATTTTAAGACAGTACCAGGGGAACAACTATATCTCATGGGTGATGTTTTTGAGATGGGGGCAAATGACGCTAAGAATGCTGTTGGTCCTCTATTTAATAACACTCAGACCATTGCCAAGTACCCAAACTGGTTCTTTGATACTCATCTACCAATCAATAAAGAAATAGCAGTCAAACTTGTTAAAAAAGATAGTATTGGGAATGTTTTATGGACAAGTCCTGAGACTTATAGTATAAAGACAGGTCATGAAGCACAAACCATTACTATAAAAAAATAAATTAGTCAGCTTAAAAGGAAGTTAGTATGATAAGGAGGATAACCTTAAATCATTTATGAGAAGAGGAATAAAAAATGGTAGAGAACCAAAGACAACAGAAGCCTAATAAAGCCATGTGGCTATCTGTTATCCCAGGTTTGGGACAACTATACAATAAACAAATCGTTAAAGGGGGAGTCTTATTAGTTGTTTTCTTCCTAGAGCTACTAGAAATTGTAGTTCTAGGAATTCCTGCTTTAACAGGTCTTTACAGTCTTGGAAGTGTTCCAATGCAAGATCACTCCTTATTTATGTTAATTAAGGGGGCCATGCAATTAATTACTCTAGTCTTATTTGGTATTTTTCATTTGGTTGCTATGAGAGATGCTAAATTAGTTGCACATCAAATGAATGAAGGCAAGAAGGTTCCGGTGACGGCTAAAGAGACCCTTGAAGCGATTTATGAAAAAGGATTTCCTTACTTGCTCATCATTCCGGCTTATTTAGCAATGGCTTTCGCTATTATTTTTCCAGTTTTAGTGACCTTGCTGATTGCTTTTACCAATTACGATTTTAGGCATATTCCTCCGTATCGTTTATTGGATTGGGTAGGGTTGAAGAATTTTCTTAATATCTTAGAATTAAGCACCTTCAAAACAGCATTTACATCTGTTTTGTCATGGACGCTGATCTGGACATTAGCAGCGACAAGTCTTCAAATTGTTATTGGAATTGCAACGGCTGTTATTGCTAATCAATCCTTTATCAGAGGAAAACGTCTCTTTGGTGTGATATTCTTGTTACCATGGGCTGTTCCAGCATTTATCTCTATTATGAGTTTTGGTAATTTCTTTAATGATTCCATTGGGGCCATGAATGTTCAGGTTCTTCCTTTCATCGAGAAATTCCTTCCTTTCGTTGACTTCGGAATTGTGTCCTGGAAGACAGACCCCTTCTGGACAAAAGTGGCTGTTATTATGGTGCAAGGTTGGCTAGGATTTCCCTATATCTATATTTTGGTATCAGGTATTTTACAGGCAATTCCAGCTGATTTATACGAAGCAGCAACCGTTGATGGTGCGACAGTCTTACAGAAATTCCGCCATATCACCATGCCAATGATTTTTGCGGTTGCAGCACCAACCTTTATCTCTCAGTACACCTTTAACTTCAATAATTTCTCTATTATTTATCTGTTTAATAATGGGGGCCCTGGTACTGTGGGGGGCGGAGCTGGGACAACTGATATTCTGATTTCTTGGATTTACAAGTTGACCACACAAACCTCGCCTCAGTTTTCGATGGCGTCGGCAGTGACCTTAATCATCTCTGTAATAGTGATTTCGGTATCGTTGATTACCTTTAAGAAATTTAAAGCTTTTGATATGGAGGAGAGATCATGAGAAAGACCTATGTTTCAATATCCATGAAACGCAAACGTTTCTTCACCCAATTATTGACTTATCTCTATCTAATCTCCTTAGTGATCGTGATTTTATTCCCAATACTAGTGACGGTCAGTTCAGCTTTTAGACCAGGAAATACCACAGCCTTTAGTTTTCATTTTGATGGGCCATGGACCTTGTCTAACTTTAAAACACTCTTTCAAGATACCTTATACTTAAGATGGTATTGGAATACCTTGATCGTGGCATTCTTCACCATGCTCATACAAGTAACAGTCATCACTTTGACAGGTTATGCGTATAGCCGTTACAATTTCTTTGGACGCAAAAAAAGTTTAATCTTTTTCCTAGTCGTACAGATGGTTCCTACCATGGCGGCTTTAACGGCTTACTTTGTTATGGCGTGGCTCTTTAATGCCTTAAACCAATACTGGTTCTTGATTTTGATTTACGTCGGTGGTGGTATTCCTATGAATGCCTGGTTGATGAAGGGTTATTTTGACACGGTACCTTATGACTTGGACGAATCTGCTAAGTTAGATGGTTCTGGACACTTTAGGACCTTCTACCAAATTGTCCTTCCTCTTGTGCGACCAATGATTGCAGTACAATCCTTATGGGCTTTTATGGGTCCTTTCGGAGACTTCATGTTGGCTAAATTCCTTTTAAGGGCGCAAGAAAATTATACGGTAGCAGTTGGTCTTCAATCGTTTATTACGAATGATGCTAGAAATCCCAAGGTAACCTTATTTGCTGCGGGAGCTATTCTGATTGCAGTGCCTATTTCAGTTCTCTTTTTCTTCCTACAGAAAAATTTCGTTTCCGGTTTAACAAGTGGTGGTACCAAAGGGTAACCTGACAAGGAGTAATGTTTAATGCCAGATAAAAAACAATTTCCTATTTCTTACATTTCACATTGCCTTTCTCCTAGGGCAATGTTTGCCAGCCGAGCTCAGTTTACTTGGTGGCAAAATCTTCTTATTATTGTTTTTTTGAACGCCTTAATAATGATTCCAGTTACGTTACACTATGCTAACATGACAACGTATCCCTTGGAACGGATTGTAACTAAGAGTTTGTCGCCTATCACAGACAAAACCTATCAAGCATTGACCCAAGGAAAGATTGAGAAAGATACGTTTCAGGGTCAATCTCTGATTCGACGAGATGGTGAATTGGTTTTGGCTGTTTTACCGACAAAGGTCGATTTAGAGCAATTGGCATCAGAATCAACCAGACAAATTATTGTGACAAAAAAAGAATGGCGTTTTGTTACCCCTGATGGCAAGGAACTCCGTGCTCACGTTAGAGGCCAGCAGCAGTCACTCGCTGACCTGACAACAGTTAAAGCAGTGAAGGACTTTGTCAATCAGCAATGGTATGACAGTAATAAAGCCAGTGTACTTGGTTTTCTTTTGCTGACGTTTGTTCTCATGGTGTGTGTGGGTACCCTTATTGTGATTGGTCTAGGCGCTTTCTTTTTGACTCTGACTAAACGATCACGACTATTTATGATTCGAAACTTCTCTGAAGGACTTGGATTGATGGTTAATTGTTTGGCTTGGCCGAGTCTACTGGCGATTGCTCTTAGTTTCTTTATTCAGGATCCAGTACTGATTATGAATTGCCAAGTATTTGGTACCTTATTAATGCTGACCTGGGTGTTCTACAAAACACAGTTTAGAGATTGATGAGACAAGTCAGGCCCTGTTATTAGATTAGACATCAAAAAACCTTGCTTCTTTATCTAAAGAGGCAAGGTTTTGAGTTACAAGGAATTAGTCAAGATAGGTTAATTCTCAGGCGTTACACCAGAAGGTTATGTTTTTTATCAGGCTGGCGTTTTTTGGCCCATTCGATGGCCTCTAAGATAACTTGCCCTTTTTTGGGGGAAAAACGTGGGCAGTAGAGTTTTTGCGAAGAGTTCACAAAGAATTGATCCAAACTCTCATCAATGAGTAAAAGATTTTCCTTTTCAAAGTAGGTTAGCTCTCTTAGGTCGTTTACAATGTGCAAACTTGGAAAGAAGGCAGAAACATGCTCATATCGCTCACGATTAGTGATAGGCAAGGAAAGCAGGGTATAAGGTTCATCCTTAAAAAACTGATTAGCCTGATCTTTGAGAGCAGCATAATCTGTATTAATTTGAAAGAAGAGGGGATCATTAACAAAGCTATCAATGGCAATTAAGGGTTTGAAATTAAGCTTTCCAATTTTGTAAAAGGTATCATTATCAACGTCCAAGGTCAGAATAAGGTCTGCCCAGTCAAATTTTTCAGTGCTATCTTCATTTAGGCAAACCAGCTGATAGTCCTGCTCATGCAATAGGCGGGATAGAAAGCTAATGGTATGCAGTTGTTCAGCCCTAGCTAAAATGCTATCTGCATATTTGTAATACAGGACAACACTGTTTGATTGTTGTGTGACTAATGACCTGGCTGCCTGATTAGGTGTATAGTTAAGAAGGTTACTAATATGTAGCACTTTATTGCGGGTTTCTTCGCTGATTTTTTGATCATTGCGCTGGTTTAACACGTAAGATACGGTCGCCACAGAAACCCCGGCTTCTCGTGCAATATCTTTAATGGTAATTTTAGATGTCATCATTTTGTTATATCCGAATTCATGGTAAAAGTCAAGGAATCATTAATACATTTGGCTGATCTGAAGATAAATGTGAGGACTAATATGATTATCTACGGCCTTATTTATCAAAAACCTCCTAAAGGGCTTGCCCTTAGAAGGTTTGGTATGTTGTAACTTATTTAACAGAACCACCTGTGATGCCTTCAACATAGTATTTTTGCATAAACATGAAGAGGAGAGTGATTGGGACGGCAATTAAGACAGAACCAGCAGTGAAGGCCATAAACCAGTTGTTAATGGTATCTGGCTGAAGCATTGAAAATAGTCCAATAGCAACGGTATATTTACTTGTAGCATCACCTAAAATAACTTGTGCAAAGATAAAGTCAATCCAAGGCCCCATAAAAGCAAGAAGGGCAGTATAGACAATGATTGGTTTTGCTAAAGGAAGGGTTATTTTAAAGAAAATATCCATACGAGTAGCGCCATCAATCATAGCTGATTCATCAAGTGAATAAGGAATGGTATCAAAAAATCCTTTTGCAATGTAAAAACCAAGGGCTGCACCTGAGGAATAAACAAGGACAAGTGCTGTTAGGGTTTGCGTCAAACCTAAGGCCTTTAAGATATAGTAGATGGCAATCATGCTCATGAAACCAGGGAACATATTTAAAATAAGGGCTAGTTTTAAAAAGCCATTGCGAAACTTAAACTTAATTCGGCTAAGAGAGTAGGCTATGGCAACAGTTATGAAGGTTGAAATAATACATGTAAAAGTGGCTACAATAAGAGTATTCATAAACCATTTTCCAAAAGGAAAGGTTTCATTAGTAAAAAGATTAATGTAGTGATTTAATGTAAAAGTCTTAGGAATAAAATAATTGACGTAAGCAGTTCCTTCGCTACGGAAGCTAGTAAGAATAACCCAAGCGATTGGGAAGAGCCAAATGATTGAGAGGATGATTAAAGTAGCATAAACAAGTCCAAGTTGAAATCGACGTTTGTTTTTCATTATTTAGCCGCTCCTTCCTTGTAGGATGCTGTCCTTGTATAAGCAAGTAAGCTAAAGATAGCTGAAACTGTAAAGATTAAGATACCGATAACAGAAGCTAAATTGTAGTCAGCAGCTGTGACGGTTAATTTATAAAGCCAAGTGACCAGCAAGTCTGTTGTTCCTGCCTGATAGTATTCTGAATTTGTTGGACCACCACCAGTAAGGAGGTAAATGACGTTAAAGTTATTGATATTTCCGATAAATTGTTGAATCAAGTTTGGTGTCATGATCAAGAGAATTTGAGGGAACGTGATAGACTTGAAGACTTGGAATTTGCTAGCGCCATCAATTTCAGCAGCCTCAATTTGTTCACTTGGAAGGTTCATGATAATACCAGTCGCAATCAGCATGGTAAATGGAATACCGATCCACATGTTGACAAAAATGATTGAGAATTTTGCCCAAAGAGGATCAGATAAAAATGGCAGTGAGCCATTAATCAAGCCGATTTTATTGAGAAGAGCATTTAGTGGGCCTTCGTCATTGAGTAAGTTCCGCATAATCAATAATGAGATGAATTGTGGAACTGCAATGGTGATAACAAAGATGGTTCGCCACATTTTTTTCCACTTTAATCCTTTGGTATTGATTAACAAAGCAAGAATAATACCAAAGAAGAAATTAGTTACTGTGGCAAAAACAGCCCAAATCAAAGTCCATGAGAAGATAGGAAAAAAGGTTCCTGCCATACGGCCGCTTAAAACATTTCCAAAGTTAGCAAGTCCCACCCAATCAAATAAAGATTTTGGAGGCAAGTGATTATGATCAAAATTGGTAAAGGCCAAACAGATCATGTAAATCAAAGGAAGAATGGTGAATAAAAGCACACCAATCAGTGGGATAGCCATTAAAGTCATATGAAAGCGACCATTTGTAAGTGTGGCAAGATCTTCTTTGAAGCTTGGTATCTTCTGACCTTTTTGTTTGAAAAGATAAAGGTTACGAGCACTTTTGAGATTACACCAGTAAATGTAAGCAAAGACTAGGCAGAAAATGAGTGATGCTAAACCAAAAATAAGCATTAACATAGAGTTATCGCCATCAACAGCAACTTGGATGTTAATCCCATCAATAGTTTTTGTAGTCATTCCCTGAGTTTGAGTACCAAGAGTGACAAGGCCACGGATAGCAGGGATGATTTGGGAGACAAAAGCTACTAGAAAGATAAGTTCACTTATTAAAAATAAGATTCCTTTGATAAACTGTTTGTTAGCAAAGTTGGCAAATCCCATGATAATACTCGAAAGTTTAATATCCCAACTGCCTCTTTTTAAGGCTTCTATTACAGATATATTTGGTGTCAAGTTTGACTGAGTCATATAGATTCTCCTTTATTTTAGGATACTAGAGTGGTAGTTCAGATTCAATCTCTTGTTAGGATGAAATAGCTAAGTGTTACGTAAACTTTTAAAGAGTTAAAAATTTAAGTAGCACTAAGCTACTAGTAAAACAAAAACAAGTAAGAGTGAGACTAAGCTTGAATAAAATGTGATGGAGCCTAGTTCCACTCTTCATAAGGTAAGTGGAAAGAACTTTTTAGAAGTACTTACCTTGTGCTTGTTTTAGTATAGCAGTGATGACATGAGATCATATTATTTTGTTGCAGCGATATCTTTGTCGAATTGTTGCAACTTAGTAAGGTAGTCGTTTTCTTTGATTTTACCGTTGAAGGCATCACTAAGAATAGCAGCACTTTCAGTCCAGAATGTGCCCATTTGGCTAAGTTTTGGCATTACGACAGTGTAGTCTGAAGAAGAACCCATAGTGATAACGGTTTTAGCAAGTTCGTTTGATTGAACAGCTTCTGAAGATTGAACTTCTTTGTTGGCTGGGACAATGTTACGAGTTTTGAATTGGTTTTCTTGGCTTTCAGCATTAGTCAAGTAGGATGCCAATTTGTAGCTAGCTGCGATACGTTTTGTATCACCTTTAGCTGGTGCTTGGTTGACTGCGTAAAGTTTTACACCCAAGAATGCTTTTTGTTGAACCGTTTCGCCTCCAATAGTTACTTTTGGATAAATAGCAACACCAAGGTTTTCTTTACCGATAGCTTTTTGAGCAGCTTCATAGTCCCACGGTCCTGATTCAAAGGAAGCTACTGAACCGTCACCAAATTTAGACATAACGTTGTTAGCATCTAAGCTAACAAAACCTTTATTTGAAGCTTGGTCTGCGATCCATTTAAGAACAGCAGCGCCTTTTTCATTGCCCCAGTTAGTACCTTTTACATCTTCACCGTTTTCCCCAAATAAAGTGTTACCAACTGACATGAATAATGGACCAGTAGCGTAAGTGTTAGCTTGTTTAAAGGTACCACCAAAAGTTGCTTTTGTAGTAATTGTATCATATGAAGTAACGTCTTCAGCAGCTAATTTTGATTTATTGTAGAAAAGAACTTGTGATTCAATACCAAATGGGAAAGCATATGTTTTCCCTTTGTACTGTGCACCGACGAGCGCCTGATCAGTAGAAGTAGCAGCAATTTCTTTATTGTACTTTTCTGGAACTTCTTGAATAGTACCAGATTCTACAAGTTGACCAAGTTGATCATGAGGAAGTGAAAAGACATCGGCAGCAGTTGAGGCATCTTTTTTGATTTTTTCTTGTGCTTTTGGATCTTCTGATTCAACCACTTTAACGGTGTAACCAGAATCTTTTTCAAATTTTGCAATGGTATCTGCATATGATTTTTTAGAGCCAGTCGGTACCCAAAGTTTAATAGTCTTTGAGTCAGCGCCAGCTTCCTTTTTATCTTTTGAACCTGATCCACATCCCACTAACAAGGTACTTGCAAGTGTCAAACTTGCTCCGCCGACGATAACTTTTTGCCATGATTTCATAGCTATTTCCTCCTAAGATATATTTCTTACACTTAATATTATGCAACCGCTTGCAGAAAAAGTCAAGCCTTTTTTTAAAAAAAAGGTCGTTTTTTTTAAAAAAATAGTTTAGAGAATTTGAGTTAAAATGACAAGGGAATCTTGATTGAAGTTGATTTTTTGAAAGATAATTGTATAATGGAAACGAAATACATGACAAACCCATGATAAGGTTTATCTTTGGTAAATATAGTAACGAGGTTAATATGGTAACAATAAAAGATGTCGCTCAAAAGGCAGGTGTTAACCCTTCGACGGTGAGTAGGGTATTAAAAGATAATCGATCTATTTCTATGAAGACAAAAGAGAAGGTTAGAAAAGCGATGGCAGATTTGGGATATGTTCCAAATGTCGCAGCACAGATTCTAGCGAGTGGTTTGACACACAATATAGGACTTGTTTTTCCTCCTATTACAACTAGCGATAGATTAAGTGAACCTTTCTTTATGGAAATTTTGTCGACTATTACTAACGAAGCTAAAGAATCTCATTTTACTGTGTCGATTGCTACAGGTATATCTCTTGATGACCTGATAGAGCAAGTGAAACTGATGCATCTTCAAAAACGAGTTGATGGTTTTATTATTCTTTATTCTGATCAAGATGATCCTGTCAAAAAATATTTGATGACAAATAACTTACCATTTGTCATTGTAGGTGCTCCACAAGGTGACACTAATAAAACCACTTATATTGATAATGATAATCAGCTAATGGCTAAAACAGCAGTAGAACACCTTTATCAAAAAGGCCATCACAACATATTATTTATAACAGATGATTTACTATCAGAAGTAACTTCTGAGCGTTATCTTGGCTATTTGAAGGGTTGTTTTAAGCGATCTTTAAAAACAAAGCCAATGCTGTTATTTGATCGTAAGGATCCTGTTAGCGTAGAAATATTGATGGAAACTATATCTTCCTTTAAAGCAACTGCCTTGGTTGTTGTTGGTGATGTTCTGGCTATTCGTATGGTACAGTTATTATCTTTTTATGATATAAAAGTGCCAGATGATATGTCAATTATCACTTTTAATAATTCTAATTACGCTAAATTAATTCACCCTTATTTAACGACATTTGATATAAATGTTGAAAATCTTGGAAAAATGTCTTTTAAGCAATTACTTGATATTATCAATTCCAATGAACAGAATCTTAGTCAGACTATTTTTGTTCCTTTTAGTTTAAAACAAAGAGAAAGCGTCCGTGATATTAGTCATTAAGAACAAAAAAAGTAGCATTTTTAAGGAATGTTACTTTTTTTAGGAAACTGGTTGACTTACGCAAGCGCTTGCGTTATAATCTCATCATGAATAGATTTCACAAGGAGAAAAATCATGAACAAACGTGCAAGCGGTATCTTAATGCATATTAGTTCCCTGCCTGGGAAATTTGGGATAGGCACTTTTGGAAAATCAGCTTTTGAATTTGTTGATTTTCTAGCAGAGACGAAACAAACCTATTGGCAAATTCTGCCTTTAACAACGACGAGTTTTGGAGATTCTCCTTATCAGTCATTTTCAGCTATTGCTGGGAACACACATTTCATTGATTTTGAATTGCTAGTAGATGATGAACTTTTAGAAGCAGCAGATTTGTGTGATATTACATTCGGCACAAATCCTGAAGCAGTAGACTATGCTCAGCTTTTTCAAGTTAGACGTCCACTTTTAGAAAAAGCAGTGAGAGCTTTTGTTGCTGAACAAGAAAATGTGTGTAAATTAGAAGCTTTTGAAACAGCTTCTAGCTGGTTAACTGATTTTGCTGAATTTATGGCTTTAAAAGAATATTTTAACAATAAAGCCTTACAAGATTGGGACGACGAAACTGTCATTAAACGCCAAGAAGACTCACTTAATAATTACCGTGAGTTGCTTGCAAAAAAGATTACCTATCATAAAGTCTGTCAATACTTCTTTTACCAACAATGGTCAGCCTTGAAAACTTACGCTAACCATAAAGGGATAGAAATTATTGGTGATATGCCTATTTATGTTTCTGCGGACAGTGTAGAAGTTTGGACGATGCCTGAGCTATTTAAAGTAGATAGTGATAAAAAGCCATTGTTTATTGCAGGTGTACCAGCAGATGGCTTTAGTGAAGATGGTCAGCTGTGGGGAAATCCAACCTACAATTGGTCTGCTCATGAAAAGTCTAATTTTGCATGGTGGATTTATCGTATTCAAGAAAGTTTCAAACTATATGATCAGCTAAGAATCGATCATTTTAAAGGCTTCTCAGATTTTTGGGAAATTCCTGCTGGTGATAAAACTGCTAGAAATGGCCATTGGGCCTCAGCCCCAGGTATAGCATTATTTTCTGCGGTTCGTGAGGCCTTAGGAGAGCTCCCTATCATCGCAGAAAACCTGGGTTATATTGATGAAAAAGCAGAGCAGCTATTAGCATCAACAGGCTTTCCTGGCATGAAGATATTAGAATTTGGTTTATTTGATATAACGAGTCAAAGTATAGATTTACCACATTACTATGACCGTAATTGTGTCGCTTACACAGGGACTCATGATAACGAGGTGGTTAACGGATGGTATGACAATCTTAGTGAAGAACAAGTACACTTTGTAAATAACTATCTTCACAAACATGCAGATGAAAGTATTACAAAAGCCATGCTAAGAACAATCTTTGCTTCTGTTTGTGATACAGCCATTCTTTGCATCCAAGATTTATTAGATAAAGATGGTAAGAGTCGTATGAATATGCCAAATACAATTGGAGGTAATTGGCAATGGCGTATGCTTGACGGTGAATTGAACCAAGATCACAAAGATTACCTTATTTATTTAACAGATCTTTATGGTCGCGCAAGATAATATTTAAATGTTACATTATTGAAAAGAGGAAGACATGACACGCTTTACAGAATATGTTGAAACTAAACTAGGAAAATCACTTACGCAAGCCAGCAATGAAGAGATTTATCTATCATTATTAAACTTTGTCAAAGAAGAAGCTAGCCACAAGGCTAAAAATTCTGCTAAACGCAAAGTTTACTATATCTCAGCAGAGTTTTTGATTGGTAAATTACTATCAAACAACCTGATTAACCTAGGAATTTACAAGGACATCAAAGAAGAATTGGCAGCTGCTGGCAAGTCTATCGCAGAAGTCGAAGATGTTGAATTAGAACCATCACTAGGTAATGGTGGTTTAGGACGCCTTGCTTCATGTTTTATTGACTCTATTGCATCTCTTGGGATTAATGGTGAAGGGGTTGGTTTAAACTATCATTGTGGGTTGTTTAAGCAAGTCTTCAAACACAATGAGCAAGAAGCTGAGCCAAACTTCTGGATTGAAGATGACTCATGGTTGGTTCCAACAGACATTTCTTACGATGTGCCTTTTAAGAACTTCACCTTGAAATCTCGTCTTGATCGTATTGATGTTTTGGGTTACAAACGCGACACTAAAAACTACCTTAACTTGTTTGATATCGAGGGCGTTGATTACGGGTTAATCAAAGACGGCATTTCTTTTGATAAAACGCAAATTGCTAAAAACTTGACCTTGTTCCTCTACCCAGACGATTCTGACAAAAATGGGGAATTGCTCCGTATTTACCAACAGTACTTTATGGTGTCAAATGCAGCGCAATTAATCATTGATGAAGCTATCGAACGTGGTTCAAACCTTCATGACCTTGCAGACTACGCTTACGTGCAAATTAATGACACGCATCCATCAATGGTCATCCCAGAATTAATTCGTCTCTTGACTGAAAAACATGGCTTTGACTTTGATGAAGCGGTAGCTGTTGTGAAAAATATGGTTGGTTACACTAACCACACTATTCTTGCAGAAGCCCTTGAAAAATGGCCAACTGCTTACTTAAACGAAGTAGTGCCACACTTGGTAACCATCATTGAAAAATTGGATGCTCTTGTTCGTTCAGAAGTGTCTGATCCAGCTGTTCAAATTATTGACGAATCAGGTCGTGTGCACATGGCCCATATGGATATTCATTTTGCAACAAGTGTCAATGGGGTAGCAGCACTCCACACAGAAATCTTGAAAAACAGCGAATTAAAAGCTTTCTATGACCTTTACCCAGAAAAATTCAACAACAAAACCAACGGGATTACTTTCCGTCGTTGGCTAGAATTTGCTAACCAAGACTTGGCTGATTACATTAAAGAACTTATTGGCGATGAGTACTTGACTGACGCAACAAAATTAGAAAAATTGATGGCCTTTGCAGATGACAAAGCTGTTCATGCTAAATTGGCTGAAATCAAATTCAACAACAAATTAGCTCTTAAACGTTACCTTAAAGACAATAAAGACATTGAGCTTGATGAACATTCTATTATTGATACCCAAATCAAACGTTTCCACGAGTACAAACGTCAACAGATGAATGCTCTTTACGTGATTCACAAATATTTGGAAATTAAAAAAGGCAACCTTCCAAAACGTAAAATCACTGTTATCTTTGGAGGTAAAGCAGCGCCTGCTTACATTATTGCGCAAGACATCATTCACTTGATCCTTTGCTTGTCTGAATTGATTAACAATGACCCTGAAGTAAGCCCATACCTTAATGTGCATCTAGTTGAAAATTACAACGTGACAGTAGCAGAGCACTTGATTCCAGCAACTGATATTTCTGAGCAAATTTCACTAGCATCCAAAGAAGCTTCTGGAACTGGTAATATGAAATTCATGCTTAACGGTGCTTTAACACTTGGTACAATGGACGGTGCTAACGTAGAAATCGCTGAGCTTGCAGGCATGGAGAATATCTATACCTTTGGTAAAGATTCTGACACCATCATCAACCTTTATGCGACTGCTTCTTATGTAGCAAAAGATTACTATGATAACCACCCTGCTATTAAAGCAGCAGTGAACTTTATTATCAGTCCAGAATTGCTAGCATTTGGCAACGAAGAACGTCTTGATCGTCTTTATAAAGAATTGATTTCAAAAGACTGGTTCATGACTTTGATTGACCTTGAAGAGTACATTGAAGTGAAAGAAAAAATGTTAGCAGACTATGAAGACCAAGATTTATGGATGACAAAAGTGGTCCATAACATCGCAAAAGCTGGATTCTTCTCATCTGACCGTACCATTGAGCAGTATAACGAAGATATTTGGCATTCACGATAAAAAATAATAATTGCAATGTGGGGTAGCGGTACCGTAACATGCTTAAACTAAATTATAAGACAGTAGTTTCTGCTGTCTTATGATTTTACTTCAGACTTAGGTTAATTATTACATTAAGCGTAAAGCAAGTCTGTTTAGCGATCTATGGAGGTAATTATAAGAAACTACACTAAAGTTTTTTATTAAAATGATATAAAAAGATTGATTTCGATGTACACCGAAATCAATCTTTTTAGCAAAATATATTACTCATTTTTTATTCTTCAAGTCCTACCTGAGACATTTCTGTTAACTGATTATTTTCAAAAACGAGAGAAATATTAGCTCCGCTTGTATCTGTCTTTAAGCCACTAACCCAAATCGCTTGCAAAGTTTGATGATCACTAGATGACGCTTGGCTATAATTATCAGGTTCTGTTAAGATCTTTTTAACGTCTTCATAAGACATTCCTTTTTGTAATTGTTGGTATTCCTTTTGCGATAAGCCTAACTCTCTTGCAAAGGTAAAATTAGAGATGGTTTTAACAATACTACTATTTTGATAAAGATTAACAGTGAGAGTAACTTGATCAAACTGCCAAGTATAAGCGTCGATTGTTACTTCGCCTGCTGTTTTTGGATCATGTTGGCTAGGCTCTCCAAAGAGTGAAATAAGTTCTTCAAGGCTTGTCCCTCCTGTAAATGAGGAATCAACAGTCGCAAGTTTAATTTTTTCAAAGTTAGCGCGTTTATCTTGATGAGCGGCTTGGTGTAGTCGGGGAGTAATGATTTCTGAATCAGACGGTTGAGGCTCTTTATCTTTCGTTGTTGAACAAGCTACCAAAAAGCTAGTAAAAAAAGAGATGAGAAGAAGTGTTAGTAAGTGTTTTTTTGTCATATGTTATTTCCTAAACTATTTTTGCTGTATTATATCATAAATTATAAACAAGATATAGCTATGATTCCCCATAGCGCATGCGCTATGGGGAATTTAGTACTATTTTGATTCTTTTTTTTAGATATTCATGAAAAAAATGGTCAAAAAGATCTGATATGACAAGGTTTTGAGTGGTATTGATGGAGTATCGGTAAGCGTGATGGTATGGCTATAGGGATAACGGAAACTCATGAACAAGACAAAAAGAAAAAACCTTGATGTAACAAGGTTTTAGTAAGTTATGATTACTTACGGTAAGCATTGATGGAGCTGGTGGGAGTCGAACCCACGTCCAAACACCTGCCAACATATTTGTCTACGTCCATAGGTTATGTCTTCATTTAACAAACTAAAGACACATAACTCAAGCCATTAGTTTGCGAGTCTATCAATCTCTTGTCACGAAACTAGACAATTTCGTAACCGTAGCTTGCTATTTTGAGACTTCTAACAGGACACAAGCAATCTTGTAGAAGTCACGCTAGCTGGTTTTTAGGCAGCTAAAGCGTAAGAGTTTGTATTTTTTGCAGTTATATTTAACTGGCAATTTACATCTGCCGATGGGACGCAAAACATGCCTCATAATGCCTGTCGAATCCGTAACAACCCCAAATAGATAATTAACCAATTTCTTACACTAACTATTCTATCAAAACTTTTTTTAAATAGCAAAATTTTACAGCTTATGGTATGATTAGTCTATGACAAAACGTAATTCAAAAGCCTATATATTATGGCAAAAAATTATCAAAATTTTAGGAATTATTGCACTAATTGGTACTTTTTTCCTCGCTTTTTGGCTGTATAGACTAGGTATATTAAACGATAGTAATGCTCTTAAAGACTTAGTGCAGCGCTATAGATTATGGGGGCCGTTTGTTTTTATTGTCGTGCAGATCATACAGATTGTTTTTCCTGTGATTCCTGGAGGCCTTACGACAGTTGCAGGTTTTTTAATCTTTGGCCCTGTAACAGGTTTTATTTATAATTATGTAGGCATCATTATTGGCAGTATAGCCCTCTTCTTGCTCGTTAAGACTTATGGTCGTAAATTTATCTTACTCTTTGTAAATGACAAAACATTTTACAAGTATGAAAGGCGTTTGGAGACACCAGGATATGAAAAATTATTTATTTTTTGTATGGCATCGCCTGTTTCTCCAGCTGATATTATGGTTATGATTACGGGATTGACGGACATGTCTTTAAAGCGCTTTGTAACTATTCTTTTAATAACTAAACCAATTTCTATTATCGGCTACAGTTATTTATTTATTTTTGGAAAAGATGTTATATCTTGGTTCTTACAGCATTAAGGTTTGGTGTTAATTTGATAAACCGCTTCTATTTGATGGAAGACGGTTTTTTTATTTACTATGAACACTGAAAAAAACTTTCTTTTAAACTATAGTGTGTCATAGTTTAAAAGAAAGTCTTAACGCTTACTGTAGGTTGAGTTTATTTTTGATAATAAAATTAGTGGCGAGGTAAAACATTATCATTTCAATAAATTGTTCCAAAATAAGAAGATAAATTGTTTTTTGCTCAGTAAATGGGAAACTATCGGCACTTGTATTAATATTAAAGATGTGACTGTGAACATATGTTGCAGCAACGCTAATCAGAATAACTAATATAAAATATGCAATAAAGGCCATCAAGCCTCGCCGATTGGAAAAAAGTTGACCTATAGAAATGGAAAGATAAATTAATAAGATACTCGTAAATGTTGATAATAGGACATAGGCTAGTACAGTTAGCATATTGATGAAATAATCCATCTTAAAACTATTAAAGAATCCTTCTAATAGTTCGTTGATGTTAAACATTGGTACAATTACAATAGCGATAGCAAATGCAAGGATGATAGTATTGAAAACACTGCAAATAAAAGAAGCTAGTAGTTTTGATAAAATAATTTGATGCGAATTGACGGGTAAAGTCAACGTTAAGTATCCTTCCCATCCAAAAACACTTTTGCTGAAACGTTTGATAATGATAAGTAATGTTGATAAGAGGGAACCAGCGATCAGGGAGCCAAAAGTTAAACCTAATGTCAGAGGCAACATCTTATTGGTTAGTACTCCAAATAGTCCATCACTATTGCTTTGAGCAAACAGTTTTATCGTAAATGACAAAATGGCAGCGATGGCAATAACGAAAGCATTAAGCGCAAAGTACCATTTTCCAATAGATCTAAATTCGTATTTTAATAATTTTCCAAACATGATATCCTCCTAAACCTTATAAGTTTCCCTAAAGAGGGAATCAATGGATTGCTGGTATTCTTGTCTTAGATCATCAGCATTGCCAGATAAGAAAAGTCTTCCTTGTTTCAAGAAAATGACTTCGTCAAGGATAGGTTCAATGTCCGAAATCAAGTGGGTTGAGATAATAACAGAAGCATTTTCACAATAACTATTAATGATGGTTTTTAGGATGTAGTCTCTTGCGGCAGGGTCAACTCCACCAATAGGTTCATCAAGTACATAGAGTCTGGCTTTACGACTCATCACAAGAATTAATTGTACTTTTTCTTTGTTTCCTTTGGATAGAGTTTTGAAGCGGTCTTCAGGGTCTAGTTCTAAATCTCTTAGAAGGCTTGTTGCTTTGGATTTGTCAAAGTCGCTGTAAAAATCACTAAAGAACTCCAACATGTCCTTAATTCTCATATTTTCATTAAGATAAGTAGTATCTGGTAAATAAGAAATAATTTTTTTTGTCTCAACACAGGGACGGTAGCCATCAATGACAATTTCTCCTTTATTTGGTTGTAAAAGGCCATTAATGAGTTTAATTAAAGTTGTTTTACCACTTCCATTTGGACCTAATAATCCGATAATTTTACCGTTCGGGATAGTAATGGTTAAGTCATCAATAGCTTTTTTTTCACGGTAAGATTTTGAAACATGATGTAGTTGCAATAGGTGTGCCATTATTGTGAATCCTCCTTTAAAAAGCTCGTCAAAACAGGGATAATCTCAGTGTGACTAAATCCCATTTTTGTCATATTGGTGATAAATGATTCTAATTCACTAATTGCTAACTCTCGTCTTTTACGAGCAATTAATTTTTGATCGTCAGTTACAAAACGGCCAGCAGTACGTTGCGAATAAACCATTCCTTCCCGTTCAAGTTCTGTAAACGCTCGTTGCATGGTGTTAGGATTAACACCTGCGATTTCTGCATATTCACGAACAGTTGGAAGTTGATCACCACTCTTGATTTCTTGGCTAATAATTTGCATCATGACATGTTGTGCTATCTGCGCATAAATAGGAGATTTTTCCTCAAATTTCCAAGACATGTGGTCTCCTTTCTGAGTAATATAGATATTTGTACTAATTAAATGGTACAGAAAAAAAAAGGGAATGTCAAGTTTTATGCCATTTTTCACTCTTTGAGAAGTAGACGTAGATTAGAGAGAAAATTGAAGCAAGAAAACCTTTTTCATAGTATAATAGGGAACAAGATAACCAAAGGAGGAACTTATGTTTGCTCAACTTGATACTAAAACTGTATACTCATTTATGGATAGTTTAATTGACTTAAATCATTATTTTGAACGAGCAAAGCAATTTGGTTACCACACCATAGGAATCATGGATAAGGATAATCTTTATGGTGCTTACCATTTTATTAAAGGTTGTCAAAAAAATGGACTGCAGCCAGTTTTAGGTTTGGAAATAGAGATTCTCTATCAAGAGCGGCAGGTGCTCCTTAACTTAATCGCCCAGAATACACAAGGCTATCATCAGCTTTTAAAAATTTCCACGGCAAAAATGTCTGGCAAGCTTCATATGGATTACTTCTGCCAACATTTGGAAGGGATAGCGGTTATTATTCCTAGTAAGGGTTGGAGCGATACATTAGTGGTCCCTTTTGACTACTATATCGGTGTTGATCAGTATACTGATTTATCTCATATGGATTCTAAGAGGCAGCTTATACCCCTAAGGACAGTTCGTTATTTTGCGCAAGATGATATGGAAACCCTGCACATGTTGCATGCCATTCGAGATAACCTCAGTCTGGCAGAGACCCCTGTGGTAGAAAGTGATCAAGAGTTAGCAGATTGTCAACAACTAACCGCCTTCTATCAAACACACTGCCCTCAAGCTCTACAGAATTTAGAAGACTTAGTGTCAGGAATCTATTATGATTTCGATACAAATTTAAAATTGCCTCATTTTAATAGAGATAAGTCTGCCAAGCAAGAATTGCAAGACTTGACTGAGGCTGGTTTGAAGGAAAAAGGATTGTGGAAAGAGCCTTATCAATCGCGCTTACTACATGAATTGGTCATTATTTCTGACATGGGCTTTGATGATTATTTTTTGATTGTGTGGGATTTACTTCGCTTTGGACGCAGTAAAGGCTATTATATGGGAATGGGACGTGGCTCGGCGGCAGGTAGTCTAGTGGCTTATGCTCTGAACATTACAGGGATTGATCCAGTTCAACATGATTTGCTATTTGAGCGCTTTTTAAACAAAGAACGTTATAGCATGCCTGATATTGATATCGATCTTCCAGATATTTACCGTTCAGAATTTCTACGGTATGTCCGAAATCGTTATGGTAGCGACCATTCGGCGCAAATTGTGACCTTTTCAACCTTTGGCCCTAAACAGGCTATTCGTGATGTTTTCAAACGGTTCGGGGTTCCAGAATACGAACTGACTAATCTCACTAAAAAAATTGGTTTTAAAGATAGCTTGGCTACTGTCTATGAAAAGTCAATCTCTTTTAGGCAGGTTATTAATAGTAGAACTGAATTTCAAAAGGCTTTTGCCATTGCCAAGCGTATCGAAGGAAATCCAAGACAAACGTCCATTCACGCAGCTGGTATTGTGATGAGTGATGATGCCTTGACCAATCATATTCCTCTAAAATCGGGCGATGACATGATGATCACCCAGTATGATGCTCATGCGGTCGAAGCTAATGGCCTGTTAAAAATGGATTTTTTGGGGTTAAGAAATTTGACCTTTGTTCAAAAAATGCAAGAGAAGGTTGCTAAAGACTACGGGTGTCAGATTGATATTACAGCCATTGATTTAGAAGACCCGCAAACGTTGGCACTTTTTGCTAAAGGGGATACCAAGGGAATTTTCCAATTTGAACAAAATGGTGCTATTAATCTTTTAAAACGGATTAAGCCACAACGTTTTGAAGAAATTGTTGCCACTACCAGTCTAAATAGACCAGGGGCAAGTGACTATACCACTAATTTCATTAAACGAAGAGAAGGACAAGAAAAAATTGATTTGATTGATCCTGTGATTGCTCCCATTTTAGAGCCAACTTACGGTATTATGCTTTATCAAGAACAAGTTATGCAGATTGCACAGGTTTATGCTGGTTTTACGTTAGGCAAGGCCGACTTGTTAAGGCGTGCCATGTCTAAAAAAAATCTACAAGAAATGCAAAAAATGGAAGAAGACTTTATTGCTTCTGCTAAGCACCTAGGGAGAGCTGAAGAAACAGCTAGAGGACTTTTTAAACGGATGGAAAAATTTGCAGGTTATGGTTTTAACCGCAGCCATGCCTTTGCCTATTCAGCTTTAGCTTTTCAATTGGCTTATTTCAAAGCCCATTACCCGGCTGTTTTTTACGATATCATGATGAATTATTCTAGCAGTGACTATATCACAGATGCTCTAGAATCAGATTTTCAAGTAGCGCAAGTTACCATTAATAGTATTCCTTACACTGATAAAATTGAAGCTAGCAAGATTTACATGGGGCTGAAAAATATTAAGGGGTTGCCAAGGGATTTTGCTTATTGGATTATCGAGCAAAGACCATTTAATAGCGTAGAGGATTTTCTCACTAGAACTCCAGAAAAATATCAAAAAAAGGTTTTCCTTGAGCCTCTGATAAAAATAGGTCTGTTTGATTGCTTTGAGCCTAACCGTAAAAAAATTCTGGACAATTTGGATGGTTTACTGGTATTTGTTAATGAGCTTGGTTCTCTTTTTTCAGATTCTTCCTTTAGTTGGGTAGATACGAAAGATTACTCAGTAACTGAAAAATATTCTTTGGAACAGGAGATCGTTGGAGTTGGCATGAGCAAGCATCCTTTAATTGATATTGCTGAGAAAAGTACCCAAACTTTTACTCCTATTTCACAGTTAGTCAAAGAAAGCGAAGCAGTCGTACTGATTCAAATAGATAGCATTAGGATCATTAGAACCAAAACAAGTGGGCAGCAAATGGCTTTTTTAAGTGTGAATGACACTAAGAAAAAGCTCGATGTCACACTTTTTCCACAAGAGTATGCCATTTATAAAGACCAATTAAAAGAAGGAGAATTCTATTACTTAAAAGGTAGAATAAAAGAAAGAGACCATCGACTGCAGATGGTGTGTCAGCAAGTGCAAATGGCTATTAGTCAAAAATATTGGTTATTAGTTGAAAACCATCAGTTTGATTCCCAAATTTCTGAGATTTTAGGTGCCTTTCCAGGAACGACTCCAGTTGTTATTCACTATCAAAAAAATAAGGAAACAATTGCATTAACTAAGATTCAGGTTCATGTAACAGAGAATTTAAAGGAAAAACTTCGTCCTTTTGTTCTGAAAACGGTTTTTCGATAAAAATGGACAATTAGTGAAGTATTTTGCAAATGAATGTGCTATAATAAGACCGTTAAATTAATTAAAGGAGTACCAGAAAATGAAACGTATTGCTGTTTTAACCAGTGGCGGCGACGCTCCTGGTATGAACGCTGCTATTCGTGCAGTCGTTCGTAAAGCAATTTCAGAAGGAATGGAAGTTTATGGTATCAACCGTGGCTATGCAGGTATGGTTGATGGCGACATTTTCCCACTGGGTTCAAAAGAAGTTGGTGATAAAATCTCACGTGGTGGAACTTTCTTATACTCAGCTCGTTATCCAGAGTTTGCTCAACTTGAAGGTCAATTGGCTGGTATTGAGCAACTTAAAAAACATGGTATTGAAGGTGTTGTTGTTATTGGTGGGGATGGTTCTTATCATGGCGCTATGCGCTTGACAGAGCACGGCTTCCCAGCGGTAGGTATCCCAGGAACAATCGATAACGATATTGCGGGAACTGACTACACTATCGGATTTGATACAGCAGTTAACACAGCAGTTGAAGCTATTGATAAACTTCGTGACACCTCATCAAGTCACGGACGTACTTTTGTGGTTGAAGTGATGGGTCGCAATGCGGGTGATATTGCTCTTTGGGCAGGTATTGCTAGTGGTGCTGATCAAATCATTGTTCCAGAAGAAGAGTTTGATATTGAAAAAGTGGCATCAACAATCCAATATGATTTTGAACACAAAGGTAAAAATCACCACATTATCGTCTTAGCTGAAGGTGTTATGAGCGGTGAAGCTTTTGCTCAAAAACTGAAAGAAGCTGGCGATAAGAGTGACCTTCGTGTGACAAATCTTGGCCACATTCTTCGTGGGGGTTCACCAACTGCTCGTGACCGTGTCATTGCTTCTTGGATGGGTTCACATGCTGTTGAGCTACTTAAAGATGGCAAAGGTGGTTTGGCTGTTGGTATTCACAATGAAGAACTTGTTGAAAGCCCAATCCTTGGTACTGCAGAAGAAGGTGCTTTGTTCAGCTTGACTGAAGAAGGCAAGATTATTGTTAATAATCCACACAAAGCTCGTTTAGACTTTGCAGCTTTGAACCGTTCATTGTCACAATAAGTTTAGTTAAAATTGTTAAATCGTCAATTATTGACAAAAAAATAAGGGAGTTTCAGAGTAAAATGAATAAACGCGTAAAAATCGTTGCAACACTTGGTCCTGCGGTTGAAATCCGTGGTGGTAAAAAATACGGAGAAGATGGCTACTGGGCTGGTCAACTTGATGTTGAAGAATCAGCAAAAAAAATCGCTGAATTAATTGAAGCTGGTGCGAATGTTTTCCGTTTCAATTTCTCACACGGTGACCACAAAGAGCAAGGTGACCGTATGGCAACTGTTCGCCTTGCAGAAGAAATTGCTCGTCAAAAAGTTGGTTTCCTTTTGGATACTAAAGGTCCTGAAATGCGTACGGAATTGTTTGCAGATGATGCTAAAGAGTTTAGCTATGTTACTGGAGAAAAAATCCGTGTAGCGACTACACAAGGTATTCAATCAACTCGCGATGTTATTGCTTTGAACGTTGCTGGTAGCCTTGACATCTACGATGAAGTAGAAGTAGGTCATACTATTCTTATCGATGATGGTAAACTTGGTTTGAAAGTGATCGACAAAGATATCGCAACACGTCAATTTATCGTTGAAGTAGAAAACGACGGTATTATTGCTAAACAAAAAGGTGTTAATATCCCTAACACTAAAATTCCTTTCCCAGCACTTGCGGAACGCGACAATGCTGATATCCGTTTTGGTCTTGAACAAGGACTTAACTTTATTGCAATCTCATTTGTTCGTACAGCCAAAGACGTTGAGGAAGTTCGTGAAATCTGTCGCGAAACTGGTAACGACCATGTGCAATTATTTGCTAAGATTGAAAACCAACAAGGTATCGATAATCTTGATGAAATCATCGAAGCTGCTGATGGTATCATGATTGCACGTGGCGACATGGGTATCGAAGTACCATTTGAAATGGTTCCAGTTTTCCAAAAAATGATTATCACTAAAGTGAATGCAGCTGGTAAAGCAGTTATCACAGCAACAAACATGCTTGAAACAATGACTGAAAAACCACGTGCGACACGTTCTGAAGTATCTGACGTCTTCAATGCTGTTATCGATGGTACTGATGCAACAATGCTTTCAGGAGAGTCAGCTAACGGTAAATACCCGGTTGAATCTGTTCGTACAATGGCGACTATTGATCGTAATGCACAAACTCTTCTTAACGAATATGGTCGTTTAGATTCATCTGCCTTCCCACGTACCAATAAAACAGATGTTATTGCTTCAGCTGTTAAAGATGCCACTCATTCAATGGACATCAAACTTGTTGTGACTATTACTGAGACAGGTAATACAGCTCGTGCGATTTCTAAATTCCGTCCAGATGCGGACATCTTAGCTGTAACATTTGATGAAAAAGTACAACGTGCTTTGATGATTAACTGGGGTGTTATTCCTGTTCTTGCTGAAAAACCTGCATCTACTGATGACATGTTTGAAGTAGCAGAGCGTGTTGCTGTGGAGGCAGGCTTAGTTCAATCTGGGGATAATATTGTTATTGTTGCTGGTGTTCCAGTTGGTACTGGTGGAACGAATACTATGCGTGTTCGTACAGTAAAATAAATGTGTTATAACTATTTACCTAAAGGTTAGAAGGCAATATTCTAACCTTTTTTGATATCAAAAATATCATGTTAATTCACTACTGTTAATTTACTTTAATGAGTCTAAGTTTGTATTTTATACAGAATGAGTAACGTTTATTGGTATTGATCAAAAATTGTTTACTTTTTTTCTAGCTTAGAACATGGTATAATAAGACAATAGACTAGGAGTTAATATGGTAAAGCGAGATTTTATAAGAAATATATTATTGTTATTAATTGTGATTATTGGGGCTATTTTGTTGAGAATCTTTGTTTTTTCAACTTTTAAAGTTTCTCCAGAAACAGCTAATACTTATTTAAAGAGTGGTGATTTAGTCACAATCAAAAAAAATATTCAGCCCAAATATAAAGATTTTGTGGTTTATAGAGTTGGAAAAAAAGATTATGTCAGTCGAGTCATTGCTGTTGAAGGCGATAGCGTGACTTATATGGACGATATTTTTTACCTCAATAATATGGTAGAGTCACAGGCTTACCTTGAAAAGATGAAAGCACATTACTTGAATCATGCACCGTTTGGCACATTGTATACAGATGATTTTACAGTTGCTACCATCACAGCTGATAAGTATCAAAAAGTTCCTAAGGGGAAGTATCTTCTTTTGAATGATAACCGGAAAAATACGAATGACAGTCGTCGATTTGGGTTAATAAATGCCTCGCAGATTAAAGGTTTAGTGACCTTTAGAGTTTTGCCTCTCAGCGATTTTGGATTTGTAGAAGTAGAGTAGTTGTCAGGCTACTCTACTTTTTTTATAATTAGACTATACCAATTTTATGTTTGACAAGACATTGTGGATATTATATACTGTAAACATAATGTTTTTATCGGTATAATTAGACTATACCAATTATTGAAATTATGAGAGAAAGTAGCAAGTTAACGAACTTGTTAAGGTAATTAAGATGTGTGGAATTGTTGGAGTTGTTGGAAATCGCAATGCAACGGATATTTTAATGCAAGGCCTTGAAAAGCTTGAATACCGGGGTTATGATTCAGCAGGAATTTTTGTGGCTAATGCCAATCAAACAAACTTGATTAAATCAGTGGGGCGGATTGCTGATTTGCGTGCCAAGATTGGCATTGATGTTGCTGGTTCAACAGGGATTGGTCACACCCGTTGGGCAACGCATGGCCAATCAACAGAGGATAATGCCCATCCTCACACGTCACAAACTGGACGTTTTGTACTTGTTCATAATGGTGTGATTGAAAATTACCTTCACATTAAAACAGAGTTCCTAGCTGGACATGATTTTAAGGGGCAGACAGATACTGAGATTGCAGTACACTTGATTGGAAAATTTGTGGAAGAAGACAAGTTGTCAGTACTGGAAGCTTTTAAAAAATCTTTAAGCATTATTGAAGGTTCCTACGCCTTTGCATTAATGGATAGCCAAGCAACTGATACTATTTATGTGGCTAAAAACAAGTCTCCATTGTTGATTGGACTTGGTGAAGGTTACAACATGGTTTGTTCAGATGCCATGGCCATGATTCGTGAAACCAGTGAATTTATGGAAATTCATGATAAGGAGCTAGTTATTTTAACCAAAGATAAGGTAACTGTTACAGACTACGATGGTAAAGAGCTGATACGAGATTCCTACACTGCTGAATTAGACTTATCTGATATTGGCAAAGGGACTTATCCTTTCTATATGCTGAAAGAAATTGATGAGCAACCAACCGTAATGCGTCAATTAATTTCAACTTATGCAGATGAAACTGGTAACGTACAGGTTGATCCGGCTATCATTACCTCTATCCAAGAGGCTGACCGTCTTTATATTTTAGCGGCAGGGACTTCCTACCATGCTGGTTTTGCAACAAAAAATATGCTTGAGCAATTGACAGATACACCAGTTGAGTTGGGCGTGGCTTCTGAGTGGGGTTACCACATGCCTCTGCTTAGCAAGAAACCAATGTTTATTCTACTAAGCCAATCAGGAGAAACCGCAGATAGTCGTCAAGTTTTAGTAAAGGCAAATGCTATGGGCATTCCGAGTTTGACAGTAACTAACGTTCCAGGATCAACCTTATCACGTGAAGCAACATACACCATGTTGATTCATGCTGGACCTGAAATTGCTGTTGCGTCTACAAAAGCTTACACTGCACAAATTGCTGCCCTTGCCTTTTTGGCTAAGGCAGTTGGTGAGGCAAATGGTAAGCAAGAAGCTCTTGACTTTAACTTGGTACATGAGTTGTCATTGGTTGCCCAATCTATTGAGGCGACTTTGTCTGAAAAAGATCTCGTGGCAGAAAAGGTTCAAGCTTTGCTAGCTACTACTCGTAATGCTTTTTACATCGGGCGTGGCAATGATTATTACGTTGCGATGGAAGCTGCTTTGAAATTAAAAGAGATTTCTTATATTCAATGCGAAGGCTTTGCGGCTGGTGAATTGAAACATGGAACCATTTCATTAATTGAGGAGGACACGCCAGTAATCGCTTTAATATCGTCTAGTCAGTTGGTTGCCTCTCATACGCGTGGTAATATTCAAGAAGTTGCTGCCCGTGGGGCTCATGTTTTAACAGTTGTGGAAGAAGGGCTTGACCGTGAGGGAGATGACATTATTGTCAATAAGGTTCATCCTTTCCTAGCCCCGATTGCTATGGTCATTCCAACTCAACTGATTGCTTACTACGCTTCATTACAACGTGGACTTGATGTTGATAAGCCACGTAATTTGGCTAAAGCTGTAACAGTAGAATAAATGATTATAATGGATAAGGCAACCATCTGTTAGGTGGTTGCTTTTTGTTTTTAGGAGAATAGCAGAGCTTAGAAAATGGCCTTGAGAAAAGCTATACAAGAAGAATAGTCATCTTCTGATGAGAACGTATTCATCTTGTCAAATCATTGATTCTAAAGTAAAATGGTAACATTAAGAAATGTTTAGGAGTGTAAGATGTCATTACCAAATTGTTTGCAATGCCAGTCTGAATATGTTTACGAAGATGGTCTTTTATTAATCTGTCCAATGTGTGCTTTTGAATGGACACCAGGCGAAGAAGCGACTGAAGAAGAAGGACTTGTTGTTTTGGATAGCAATGGTGTCCGACTGTCTGATGGTGATACCATTACTGTGGTTAAAGATTTGAAAGTAAAAGGCGCTCCAAAAGACCTGAAACAAGGGACTCGAGTTAAAAATATTCGCCTGGTGGAAGGTGATCATAATATTGATTGTAAGATTGATGGGTTTGGCGCGATGAAATTGAAATCAGAATTTGTCAAGAAAATCTAATAATAATACGCAACCAGCTGATCTGGTTGTATTTTTATAAAAAACCTCTCCCCAAATACGTTCAAATTTGGTATAATAGTAAAATATTCAGTTTTAGGAGGCAACATGACCTATATTCAGCAAGTTTTACCCAGCTTATTAGATGGTGCCTTGGTGACTTTACAAGTATTCTTTATTGTTATCATTCTTTCTATACCCTTAGGGGCTATTTTAGCTTTCTTGATGAAGATTCCCTTTAAACCGCTACAGTGGTTTTTGACCCTATACGTGTGGATGATGCGAGGGACACCATTACTACTTCAATTGATTTTTTTCTATTATGTTTTGCCAAGTGTGGGGATTAGTTTTGATCGAATGCCAGCTGCTATTTTGGCGTTTACTTTGAATTATGCTGCCTACTTTGCTGAAATTTTTAGAGGTGGGATTGAGGCTATTCCAAAAGGTCAATATGAAGCAGCTAAAGTATTAAAGTTAAAACCTCTTCAAACCATTCGTTATATTATTTTGCCTCAAGTGTTTAAAATTGTGTTACCAAGTGTTTTCAATGAAGTCATTAATTTGGTCAAAGATTCTTCCCTTGTCTATGTACTCGGTGTAGGAGATCTTTTATTAGCAAGTAAGACGGCAGCCAATAGGGATGCAACCTTAGCCCCTATGTTTATCGCTGGTCTTATCTATTTGCTTTTAATTGGACTGGTCACGATTATTTCAAAACAAGTTGAAAAACGGTTTAATTATTATCAGTAAGGAGGCTTCATGTTAGAACTCAAAAATATTTCCAAACAGTTTGGTCAAAAAACCATTTTTGATGGCTTTAATCTAACCGTTCAAGACGGAGAAGTGCTCTCTTTGGTAGGCCCATCAGGTGGCGGTAAGACAACACTCTTACGGATGTTGGCTGGTCTTGAATCTATTGATTCAGGTCAAGTCTTTTACAATGGCGAAGATGTTGGTATTGATCATTTGGAAAATCGTAACTTGCTTGGATTTGTTTTCCAAGATTTTCAATTGTTTCCTCATCTTACCGTTTTAGACAACCTAACGCTGTCTCCAACAATTACAATGGGCAAGCAAAAGGCTGACGCTAAAGAAAAGGCTTTGGATTTACTGGCACGTTTAGGATTAAAAGAACATGCCCAAGTTTATCCCTATTCTTTATCTGGAGGTCAAAAACAACGGGTTGCTTTGGCAAGAGCCATGATGATTGACCCTCAAATTATCGGTTACGATGAACCGACCAGTGCTCTAGATCCTGAACTACGTCAGACGGTAGAAGCCTTGATTGTTCAAAACCGTGAAATGGGAATAACTCAAATTGTAGTCACTCACGATCTTGTTTTTGCCGAAGCCATCTCAGATCGTATTATTAGGGTTAATCCTAAATAGAAGAGGACCCAAAAGATGATTATAAAAAAAAGAACCGTAGCAATTTTAGCCATAGCTAGTAGCTTTTTCTTGGTAGCTTGTCAAGCTACTAAAAGTCTTAAATCAGGAGATGCTTGGGGAGTTTACCAAAAGCAAAAAAGTATTACAGTTGGTTTTGACAATACGTTTGTTCCTATGGGCTATAAGGATGAAAGCGGCAGATGCAAAGGTTTTGATATTGATTTGGCTAAAGAAGTTTTTCACCAATATGGACTCAAGGTTAACTTTCAAGCTATTAATTGGGACATGAAAGAAGCAGAACTAAACAATGGTAAAATTGATGTAATCTGGAATGGTTATTCAATAACTAAGGAGCGTCAGGATAAGGTTGCCTTTACTGATTCTTACATGAGAAATGAACAAATTATTGTTGTCAAAAAAAGATCTGATATTAAAACAATATCAGATATGAAACATAAAGTGTTAGGAGCACAATCAGCTTCATCAGGTTATGACTCCTTGTTAAGAACTCCTAAACTGCTGAAAGATTTTATTAAAAATAAAGACGCTAATCAATATGAAACCTTTACACAAGCTTTTATTGATTTAAAATCAGATCGTATCGATGGAATATTGATTGACAAAGTATATGCCAATTACTATTTAGCAAAAGAAGGGCAATTAGAGAATTATCGGATGATCCCAACGACCTTTGAAAATGAAGCATTTTCGGTTGGACTTAGAAAAGAAGACAAAACGTTGCAAGCAAAAATTAATCGTGCTTTCAGGGTGCTTTATCAAAATGGCAAATTTCAAGCTATTTCTGAGAAATGGTTTGGAGATGATGTTGCCACTGCCAATATTAAATCTTAAAAAGGACACTTGTCCTTTTTTTGTTTAACAGGTGAGATCTAGCAGACAAAGTCAGCTAGACGATTTAATAAAAATCTTAGTTTAAGGTTTTTTATTAAACTGTATTTTTTCTGAAAATTATAGTTTTTTTAAAACTGATAAATGACAAGAGAAGTTATTTTAGGTCAATTAACGTCCATTTAAAAGTAATACTAGGCATTTAATGACATTAAAAAATGATTATTTTTGCGAAATTCTCTTATTTTCTGGAAATTAAAGAAATATTGACCTTAGTAAAAACAAGTAGTATGATAACGTTATAAGCGCTTATAAATTAATTTAACTTCACTTAACTATTTAAATAGATTTATTATATTCAGGAGGAATAATATGAAACCCAAACACCTTCTCTGTCTTTCAACAGTTGTTGCTGGATTAGCTTTATTTTCAACTATGACGCACTCAGTTTTAGCTGATGATGCTTCAAATCCCGATACTATTTTAATGAATAACAACCAAGCAAATTTTCAAAGAGATGCTCTAGTGCAAAAGCTTGATGAGGGACATCAACAATTAGAAGCTATTAAACATGAAGCTAAAGGTACTGATATTGAGACTACTGTTAACAAAGCTATCGATGCTGTTGATCACATGAAGAGTTCTATACGCTTCAATACTGAAACGATCTATGATTTTAGTTCAATTGGGGCAAGAGTAGAAGCATTATCAGATGCTATCAAAGCAATCGTATTTTCCACAACCCAATTAACTCATAAAGTAGAAAAAGCGCATACTGATATGGGGTTTGCTATTACTAAATTAGTCATTCGTATTATAGATCCATTTGCATCTGTTGACGCTATCAAAGCTCAAGTACAAGAAATTAAAGCACTTGAGGAAAAAGTTATCAATTATCCTGATTTACAGCCAACAGACCGTGCTACTATCTATACTAAAGCTAAACTAAATAAAGCTATTTGGAACACTCGTTTAGAAAGAGATAAAAAGGTTTTGGGAATCAAACCATTTGACGTTTACAATAGACTTAACAAAGCTATCACACATGCGGTTGGTGTCCAACTAAATCCGACAACCACTGTTCAACAAGTTGACGATGAAGTTATTGCTGTGCAAGATGCTTTGGAAACAGCTCTTAAGTCATAGAGTGTATAAGTAATGTGTTGTATAGGTAGATGATTACATTAGGATATAGAATAGGTAAAGATTTTAAATATCTTACCATTGTAGAGTTTGAGGTGATGTTCTCATAAACAATGAGTCACCTGTAGCCCTTTTTGCCTTTAACATGATGTACCAATTTAAGGTATTGTTCAACCGTCACTATTGAATCTTGTTTAACCCCCTAAACTAATAAGATTCAATATGAAAACGTGTATTCTTAAAAAAATCCCTATGATCTGTTTAAAAACAAATTGTAGGGATTTTTTAACTATTTCACTTATCATTTTGGGACTAGGAATCGCTTTAGGAATATCATGAAGTATAGTTATGTTATAAGAGAAGTGATGTTTTTACATTTTTACAATACGATAGTGTGTGTGATGTAATTGTTTCTTAGCGATAGGGGTAATTTGGTGGAAGAGTAAGGACCAAGATTCATGACGCCTCCAAATACTGGTACGTTGATTGCCATTTAATTGGTAAGTTACCAACATCGTTTTTTGACTAATGGATTCAATCTGAAAATGGTTGAAGTTACTTGGATAATAAATTTCTTGGTTCAAAAATTGTTCATAGTTAACTGTTTGGCCATTCGCATCAATCAGTTGGAAAGACTTAGCAATGTAGTGGTCATAGTCAGGAACCTTACTCAAAATTAATTTTTCGTAGCGGTAGAGCTTTTTGGCGACATTATCAAAAATCTCTTCTTCGGGAATCATGGCAGGCTCAACGTGAATGTCAATGTCATAAATAGAAAATTGGTCACTCAATAACTGCTCCACTTTCTCTGTAATAGAGTGACTTTCATAGACTGAAAGATCAGGATTCATTTCAAGTACAATATCAAGATAGACATTGCTACCATAGGTCCTAGCTCGTTGAGACTTAACGGCGACAATTTTAGGGATTTCTAAAATGGCTTTTTCGTATTTTTTCAAATGACGGCTATCAAATCCATCAGATAAACTAAACGAACTTTCCATAAAGATATCAAAAGCTGTTTTAAGAATAAAGAACGTAATGATCATAGCAGCTATATGATCGATAACTGGTAAATGCAAAGAAGCTGCTATAATAGCAATTGATGTTCCGATAGAAGTAACAGCATCAGCTAGATTATCCTTAGAAGCAGCGACTAAGGCACTGGATTTTACACGTTTGGAAAGACGTTTGTTAAAGACATAAACCCCTAACATAACAAAAGCTGAAACGATACCGACAATAGCCCCAAGAGGGTCAATATCAACTTGCTGACCACTAAAGATACTTTTAATTGTGTGAATCAGTACTTGGAAACCTACAAGAAACATAATAAAAGAAGTGACAAGGCTGGATAAGTCTTCAATTTTCCAATGACCAAATTTATGATTGGCATCGGCTGGTTGGCTAGCTAAGTGAAGACCAATAAGCAGGGCTACATTTCCCACAATATCCGATAAATTGTTAAATCCATCAGCAATAAGGGAACTTGCATTTAACAAATAACCAGCTAATAATTTGGCAACACTAAGCGACAAGTAGACAATAATACTAACGATTGGGCCCTTTCTGGCTAGTTTTAAATTTGCAATCGGATCCTGTGTCATAATAACTCCTTTGATTTCAACTTTATATTATACCATAAAAAGGGGCTTAAGAAAAAAGCCTAGCGTCTTGAACTTGGCAGAAGAAGACTAGGTATAACTGGGTAGTACTAACGTCATGTTTACTTAATAAAGTAATGCTTGGTTTCTAAAATAACAACTGGCGAGAGAGCTAGGAGGGCAATCAGGTTAGGAAGTGCCATTAAACCATTGACAATATCAGCCAAAACCCAAATTAGTTCTAACTTAAGGAAGCCTCCTAGGCCTACCATTAAGATAAAGACAATACGGAAGTAGGTGAGATGTGTAATGCCAAAGAGGAATTCAAAGCAGCGTTCTCCATAATAACTCCATCCTAAAATCGTTGTAAAGGCGAAGAGAACTAGGGAAAAGGTTAGGCCAAAAGTCCCTAAATTTCCAAACACAGTGGCAAAGGCAGATTGGGTCAGAGGAGCCCCTTCGAGCTGCCCAGTCCATTGGCCTGTTACTAAAATAGATAGGCCGGTTAGGGTACAGATAATAATCGTATCAATAAAAGTTCCTGTCATGGAGATCAGTCCCTGCTCCACGGGTTCATTGGTTTTAGCTGCTGCTGCAGCAATAGGTGCAGATCCTAGTCCAGACTCATTGGAGAAGACACCGCGTGCAATTCCTTTTTGAATGGCATCCTTCATGAGACTTCCAGCAAAGCCTCCAATAGCAGCTGTCGGAGTGAAGGCTGATTGAAAGACTAAACGAATAACAGGAAGTAGCTGTTGGTAGTGACTAAAAATAACTGCTAAACTAGATAGAATATAAAAAATAGCCATAAAAGGAACGACTTTTTCAGCCACTTTGGAAATGGAATGAATGCCACCAAAAATAATGGCAGCCACAAAGATAGCTAAAACAATACTGACCATTTGTGGGGATAAGCCAAAGCTATGACCTAAAGACGAGGTGATCGAGTTCACTTGAGCAAAGGTTCCTATTCCAAATAGGGCAACTAGGATCCCTGAACCCGCAAAAAGAATGGCTAAGGGTTTCCATTTTGTCCCCATGCCATTAACAATATAGTACATAGGACCACCAGAAATATGACCGTTGGCATCCTTTGTACGGTATTTAATCGCTAGTACCCCTTCAGCGTACTTAGTGGCCATTCCAAAAAAAGCGGCAACCCACATCCAAAAGAGCGCTCCAGGACCACCAGACTTGATAGCAGTGGCAACCCCAACAATGTTACCAGTTCCGACAGTAGCGGCAAGGGCAGTTGCAAGAGCAGCAAAGGATGAAATATCTCCATGTCCTTCGTCATCTGAAAAAATGAGTTTAAAGGCTCTTGGTAGTTTTAAGATTTGAATTAATCCTAAATGACTGGTAAGGTAAATCCCCGTCCCAACCAATAAAATTAAGAGGGGCGGTCCCCAAACAAGGTTATCAATTAATTTAACGAGTGCTATCATCTTTCTCTCCTAAAAGTCATCGAAGACGCCAAAAGAAAAAAGCTATCTCTTTCTTTGAGACAACTTCTGAAGCAATGATAAAACAGCAAACACAAAAAAGACTAAGACTGTTCTTAATGGTGTTTGTATTTTACCTTCTGTCCTTTTGCCTGAGAGATTGAGCAGTATGCCTTGCCCCTTCGGCGCCTAATAAGGTCTCTCCAGAAGTCCGTCCATCAAACAGTCCCGTTCAAAAACTGAACACCTGAGAGTATAACTCCTTCGGCGAAAAAAATTCTTCTCCTGCATGACATCATTCGGTTTATTAAATTAGGACTATCATACCTCAAAAAACGAATGAAGTCAACCAAAATAGCAAAAAAATAAGGAATGCTTTAAGAAATCGCTATTATTTTTAAATATCTGATCCTAAACTAGAAAAAAGGAATCTCTTTACTTTTGGGGTCTTCTTTGCTATTTTTCTTGGAAACATGATATAATTTTAAGGTTGATAAAAGAGATGTCACTGAACGAGATTAAGGAGAAAGCATGAATCCTTTATTAAATGGAATGAATGATCGGCAGGCACAAGCTGTTCAAACAACTGAAGGCCCCTTATTGATTATGGCGGGGGCTGGTTCTGGTAAAACAAGGGTACTGACCCATCGTATTGCCTATTTAATTGATGAAAAATTTGTCAATCCTTGGAATATTTTAGCTATTACCTTTACTAATAAGGCTGCGCGTGAAATGAAAGAAAGGGCCTTGGCCTTAAATCCAGCTACTAAAGATACCTTAATTGCTACCTTTCACTCCATGTGTGTACGGATTCTGCGTCGTGAGGCTGATCACATTGGTTACAACCGAAACTTCACAATCGTGGATCCAGGTGAGCAACGAACGTTGATGAAGCGCATTTTAAAACAATTAAATATAGACCCTAAAAAGTGGAATGAACGTTCTATTTTAGGAACTATTTCAAACGCTAAAAATGATTTGCTTGATGAAAAGGGATACGAGGCACAGGCTGCTGATATGTATAGTCAAATCGTAGCGAGGTGTTACAAAGCTTATCAGGAAGAATTACGACGTAGCGAAGCACTTGACTTTGATGATTTAATCATGATGACGCTACGCCTGTTTGACGCTAATCCTGACGTGTTAGCTTATTACCAGCAGCGTTACCAATACATTCATGTGGATGAGTACCAAGATACCAACCATGCTCAATATCAGCTAATTAAATTACTAGCTTCTCGCTTTAAAAATATTTGCGTTGTTGGAGACGCTGATCAGTCTATCTATGGTTGGCGGGGAGCTGACATGCAAAATATTCTTGATTTTGAAAAAGATTACCCAGATGCTAAGGTAGTGCTTTTAGAAGAAAACTATCGCTCTACCAAGAAAATTCTGCAAGCAGCTAACGACGTGATTAACAATAACCGTAATCGCCGTCCTAAGAAACTTTGGACACAAAATGCGGATGGTGAACAACTGGTTTATTACCGGGCAAATGATGAGCGAGATGAGGCAGTATTTGTGGCCTCAACCATTAGCAATATGAGTCAAGAGCTTGGAAAAAACTTCAAAGATTTCGCTGTTTTATACCGTACCAATGCCCAATCTCGGACCATTGAAGAAGCACTCTTAAAATCCAATATTCCTTACACCATGGTTGGAGGCACCAAGTTTTACAGCCGTAAAGAAATTCGGGATTTGATTGCCTATTTAACCATTGTTGCTAACCCTGCTGATAATATTTCTTTTGAGCGGATTGTGAATGAGCCTAAACGAGGTGTTGGTCCAGGAACGCTTGATAAACTGCGTCAGTTTGCCTATGAGAGTGACCAGTCTTTATTAGAAGCAGCTTCAAATCTATTGATGTCCCCCTTGAAAGGTAAAGCAGCACAAGCTATCATGGACTTGGCCAATATTCTCGGTCAGCTACGTCAAGACCTAGATCAGATGAGTATCACCGACTTAGCAGAAGCTTTGTTAGAAAAAACAGGTTATTTAGATAGCTTACGCCTGCAAAATACATTGGAAAGCCAAGCCCGTATCGAAAATATCGAAGAATTCTTATCTGTTACCAAAAATTTTGACGAGTCAAGTGCCTCTCAAGAAGAAGACGAAACCGGTGTTGATCGCTTGGGACGTTTTTTAAACGATTTAGCACTGATTGCTGATACAGATGATTCCCAAGCAGAAGCTGCTGAAGTAACCTTAATGACCCTACATGCTGCCAAAGGCTTGGAGTTCCCTGTTGTTTTCTTAATTGGTATGGAAGAAGGTGTCTTCCCCTTATCACGTGCCTCTGAAGATCCAGATGAATTGGAAGAAGAAAGACGTTTAGCTTATGTCGGAATCACAAGAGCTGAAGAAGTTCTCTTTATGACCAATGCCAACACCAGAACCCTCTTTGGTAAAAGTAGTTATAACCGTCCAACACGCTTCTTGAAAGAAATTTCAGAGGAACTACTCTCTTATAAAGGATTGGCAAGACCAGCACAATCTTCATTTGGTGTGCGTTTTTCTACTGAAACACACACACAGTTTGGACAAGGGATGAGCCTATCAGAAGCCTTACAAGCTCGAAAGGCCCAGGCTCAAGTAAGACAATCAGCACAGCCAATGCAGGCACATACGATACCATCAGCTTCAACTAGCTCAGTTTTACCGTTTGGTTCTAATAGCTCTGTAGAAGAGGTCACTTGGCAGATTGGCGATATCGCTCACCATAAAAAATGGGGAGACGGGACTGTGCTTGAGGTTTCAGGCTCCGGAAAAACGATGGAATTGAAAATCAAATTTCCAGAAGTTGGTTTAAAGAAATTACTAGCAAGTGTTGCTCCTATTGAGAAAAAATAAGAAAAAAATGAGCTTCCTACTATATAAGTGAGTAGGAAGCTCATTTTTTTTAGATTTCTGTATCATATAAAAGTTAAAAAATTTTAAGTTTTAGGAGCATATCAGTTGCATTTTAAATTTAAAGGTGTATAATAACAATATAAATTAAATAACGAGTGGTCACTTTATAAAATATTATCAAAATAACATTTTATAGGATTTTGAAATATCGGTATTCAAACAAAAAATAAACTAACACTTTATTATTTAGTTTATATAGTCACTTTTTGAAAGTCGACTATTAAAAGACTATTGCTTGAAGAATGACAGCTGTTATTCTTCCTTGGACAAAAGGTACAGGAGTATCTAAAAAGGAGAATTATCATGGGACTTATTTGGACTTTAATCGTCGGTGCGCTTATTGGTGTGATTGCTGGAGCACTTACTAAAAAAGGTGGTTCAATGGGCTGGATTGCAAACATCGCTGCTGGTCTAGTTGGTTCTTCCGTTGGTCAAGCTTTACTTGGTTCATGGGGCCCTTCTTTAGCAGGAATGTCTTTGATCCCGTCAGTTATTGGTGCCGTTATCGTTGTTATGATCACTTCTTTTGTACTAAACAAAACTAACAACTAGTTTCCTCTTTATTTAGTAAGTACTTACAAATAGAGAATGTTAAGTAGAAAAGAGGTCTGTATGTCAAAATTGTTAAAGATTAGTTATTGTCTTGTCGGACTTGTTCTATTGTCTGTTTTTGGATGGGTAGTTGGAATAACCGGAGGCTATATATATTTACCTTATAGTTATCGTTGGCTAAGTTGGGGTATGGATAGTTTTCCCAATCTCTTAGATTCAGCTTTATCCTATTATTACTTCTGGACAGCCCTTGTATTATTTGTTATAACATTTCTTGCCTTATTAGTTATTATTTTATACCCAAGAATTTATACTGAGGTCCAGTTACGCCATAAAAATAAAAAAGGAACACTTTTATTAAAAAAATCGGCTATTGAAAGTTATGTTGCGACCGCTATTCAAACTGCAGGTTTGATGCCAAACCCAACAGTCACAGCTAAATTATATAAGCGGAAGTTTAACATTATCGTTAAAGGACGTTTAGCTTCTCGTGTAGCAGTGGCAGATCAAATTAGTGGCGTGAAAGAAGGGATCGAAAAAGGTTTAACCGAGTTCTTCGGAATTAATTATCCTGTTAATTTCAAAGTTTATGTTAAAGATATTGCTGATTCTGATCGTAAACATATTACCAGAAATCGTGTAGAATAGGAGATCTATCATGGAATTTTATGAAAAATTCAAGTACCCTATTATTGGTGGCTTGGTGGGGCTAATTATTGCCATATTGCTCATGGCTTTTGGTTTATTCAAAACGCTACTAGCAATTATTTTCATTATTTTAGGAATATATGGTGGCCTGTATGCCAAAAAAACAGGTATTATTGATCAATTTCTTAATCGTAAATAAAGGAGACTTATTATGACTGAAACTTATATTAAAAACACATCTAAAGACTTAACTTCAGCAATTCGTGGCCAATTAACATATGATGATAAAGTAATTGAAAAAATTGTTGGTTTAGCACTTGAAAATGTTGATGGGTTACTGGGTGTAAATGGTGGTTTTTTTGCTAACCTAAAAGATAAATTAGTAAACACCGAATCTGTACGTGATGGCGTGAACGTGGAAGTTGGAAAAAAACAAGTTGCCGTTGATCTTGATATTGTCGCTGAATATCAAAAGCATGTGCCGACTATTTATGACTCTATTAAATCGATCGTTGAAGAAGAAGTGAAGAGAATGACCGATCTGGATGTGATTGAAGTTAATGTTAAAGTAGTCGACATTAAAACAAAAGAACAATTTGAAGCTGAAAAAGTAAGTTTACAAGACAAAGTTTCAGACATGGCACGTTCAACATCTGAATTTACGAGTCATCAAGTTGAGAATGTTAAAGCTTCAGTGGATAACGGTGTTGAAAAACTTCAAGATCAAAAAGCTGAGCCACGTGTAAAATAATCATATGTCGTCAATTAGGTAAGCTAAAGGAGGGTTTATTGTGTCAGATGAAAAATATAATGCGAAATTAGATCAAGCTGGTGGCAAGTTAAAAGAAGGATTTGGTAAGATTTCTGGAGATAAATCTTTAGAAACTGAAGGTAAAGTAGATAAAGTTACTGGAAAAGTTAAAGAGGTTATTGCAGACGCCAAAGATACTGTAAAAGGATTAGCTAAAGGCTTAGATAATAAAGATAAATAAAGGGGACATGATGGAAAAAACTCAAATTAAAAGCACTCTTACTTATGACGATAAGGTCATCGAAAAAATTGTCGGTCATGCTTTGGAAAACGTTGGCGGATTACTAGCTGTAACAGGTGGATTTTTCTCAAATATCAAAAATAATTTGGTGAATTCTGAGTCTGTAACTGATGGTGTTTCAGTTGAAGTTGGTAGCAAGGAAGTAGCAGTTGATTTAGCAATCATTGTAGAATACGGTAAAGATATTCCTGCTATTGCAGAATCTATTAAAGCTATTGTTTCTCAAAACGTTGACAGTATGACACATTTGAAAGTTGTTGAAGTCAATGTGAACGTTGTTGATATTCGTACTAAGGAAGAACATGAAGCTGCTAGCGTTACTGTTCAAGATCGTGTCACTAGTGCAGCTTCAAGTACTTCACAATTTGTATCAGAACAAACAGAAAAATTAAAAGATACTATCTCTGATACTGTAAATAGTGATGAGGCAGCTAAATAAGCAATCGTCTAGGAAGTATTATTGACTGGTGGTGATAAGTTTGAGCTGGTATTTACCAGCTCTTTTTGTCACGGTTAAAAAGATACGGACTATTGTCATCTCTCTAAAAATATGATTTAATTAGATATAAATTTTTCAAATTGTTAGAAAGGAGTAAATTAAGTGATAAGTCCTAAAAAAGAGATAACAAGTTCAAAATATCAAAAAATTGCTATTTCAGTAGCTCAGCGTATCGCAAATGGCGAATATGAAGTGGGCGAAAAGTTAAAGTCAAGAACTACTATCGCCTCGACATTTAATGTATCACCAGAAACGGCTCGTAAAGGCCTGAATATTTTAGCTGACTTGAAAATTTTGACTTTAAAACATGGTAGTGGAGCTATTGTGCTGTCAAAAGAAAGAGCTATTGAGTTTATAAATCAATACGAATCAACCCATTCCATCGCTGTTTTAAAAGAAAAAATACGTGAGACTATTAATGATCAGGGAAAAGCAATGGAAAAAATGGCTGTTTTGGTTAATGATTTTTTAATGCAAAGTCAATCTGTTAGTAAGCAATACCCATTAGCACCTTATGAGATTATTTGTAATCAAGATTCGGAACATTTTGGCAAATCTATTGGTGTGTTAAATATCTGGCACCAGACAGGAGCAACTATCGTCGCTATTGAACATGCTGGTCAGTTTATCGTTTCACCAGGTCCTTATTCTGTTATTGAAAAAGGCGATCATATTTATTTCGTTGGTGATGAGTCAGTCATTTCACGAATGAAGACCTTTTTTAATTTACGAAAAGGATTATAAGTTTGAGGGCCCACCTCAAACTTTTTTTGTTGCTGTTGAGCATTATTAAAAGAGGCAGATCATCATGGTTTGTCTTTCCAAAATATCTGTTTAGACAGTTGTTTGGGATTGGGAGCATGATTTCAGACTCTTTTGATGTTTTTTAATTGTCTAGAGTAACTGCTTTGAGAATAATATCGGCAACCTCTTCAGTGGTTTCTTGATAGCCATTAGCAATCCAATAGCTGATAATGCTCTCAATACTGGCAAGGTAAACTTCTAAAGCATAGGGATAAGGAATATGGTATTGATTGGTCACAATGTCTTGGAAACCAGTAATAGTAGTCAAAAATTGGTAACAGAAATCCTTGATGAGTTGCGGAAATTTGAGGTAAGAAATAGTAGCGAGTGCGGTTATAAATTCTCTATGTTCTATAAGGTAGGACAAGGTTTGATTGAGGACTTGTCGAGTGTCTGTGTAGATTTCAGCCTGATTTAACAAACGGTACAAATCATCCAGAGTGTCATTTTTGAAGTGATTCATCATGTCAAATTTATCAGTGTAGTGGAGGTAGAAGGTTCCTCTATTGATACCAGCCTTTTTAGTAAGGTCAGAGACAGTAAGAGTTTCAAAAGATTGTTCAGTTAGTAAGGTGGTTAAGGCGGTCTTTACATAAGCTTTGGTTTCAGTATGTCTTTTGGTCATTCTCAGGTGCTCCTTAAATCAACAGTTGCGTCAGATTTGTTCTTGTTAAATACTTAGGGCCATTATATAATAAGGCTATAATTAAATCAACACTATGTTCAAATAATGGAGGGGCAGATGGCTTTTATTGAATTAAAACAGGTTTCAAAATCTTATCAGATAGGAGAGACGACTGTTTTTGCCAACCACGAAGTGTCTTTTGAGATTAATAAAGGAGAACTAGTGGTTATTTTGGGAGCATCCGGAGCTGGTAAATCGACAGTCCTCAATATTTTGGGGGGCATGGACACAGTAGATGCAGGTCAAGTAATTATTGATGGCAAAGACATTGCTCATTACACGTCTAAGGCCTTAACTCAGTATCGTCGGAATGCTATTGGTTTCGTTTTTCAATTTTATAATTTGGTTCCTAATTTGACAGCTAAAGAAAATGTTGAATTAGCAGTTGAAATTGTAGCAGATGCTTTAGATCCTGTGACCATTTTAAAGGAAGTAGGACTCAGTCATCGTCTGGATCATTTTCCTGCTCAGCTCTCAGGTGGTGAACAGCAACGGGTTTCGATAGCACGTGCCTTAGCTAAAAACCCTAAATTGCTTCTTTGTGATGAACCTACAGGTGCCCTTGACTACCAAACAGGAAAGCAAATTCTAACCCTCTTACAGGATATGGCACAAACTAAGGGGACCACGGTAGTTATTGTAACCCACAATGCTGCTATTGCTCCGATAGCTGATCGTGTCATTTTTATGCATGATGCACAGGTTACCAAGACAGTCATTAATAAGGAACCTGCAAGCATTGAGACAATTGATTATTAAGAGGAAGGTGTCGTATGATAAAGAAAACCTTATGGAAGGATATTTTGAGAGCTATCAAGAATAGTAAAGGGCGATTCATTTCCTTATTTTTCCTAATGGCCTTAGGCTCCTTTGCTTTAGTTGGACTTAAAGTCACCGGTCCAGATATGGAACGAACAGCCAGCCGTTACCTCGAAAGACACCAGGTGATGGACCTAACGGTACTGGCTTCTCATCAATTTTCCCAAGCCGATAAACAAGAGTTAGATACGTTAAAAGGGGCTCATTTAGAATATGGTCATTTACTTGATGTCAGTCTAACTAGCAACCAGAAATCTCTTAGGCTCTATAGCGTGCCAAAGAAAGTGTCTAAGCCAGTCTTGGTTAAAGGGAGTTGGCCAAAGCGAGAGACAGATTTGGTTTTATCCTCCTCACTTGCTAAAAACTATCAGATTGGAGATGAACTAGCAGTCACCTCACCTATGGAAGGTTTGCTGACGACAACCCATTTTCAAGTGGTTGGTTTTGCGAATTCTTCAGAAGTTTGGTCCAAGTCCAATTTAGGAAGTTCCTCAACCGGAGATGGAAGTCTCTACGCTTATGCTTTTGTTAATCCAAACGTTTTTAAAAGTGCCTTTAACCTGCTGCGCATCCGTTTTAGTCATCTTCGTCTGACAAACGCTTTTTCCAAAGACTATCAAAAAAGGGTAACCCAAAACCAAGCTCATTTGGATAATCTACTTAAAGATAATGGCCAGAAGCGTTATGATGACCTCCAAAATCAGTATGACCTTGCCTTAAAAAATGGCAGAGCAGCACTTGCAAAGGAAACAGTGAAACTAGCTGCGAGTGAGGAGAACTTAACTTTTTTAGAAGGCTCTGCTTTACAAGAAGCTAAGCATCAGATTGAACAAGGCAAACAAGCATTAGCCAAGGAGGAAAAGCAGTTAGAGCAGGTGCAGGCTACAAAAGATAAGCTAGAAAAACCCAGTTACCTGACTTATAATCGCTCGACCCTACCAGGAGGAGAAGGATATCATACTTATGCAACTTCAACGACCTCCATTTCAAATGTTGGAAATATTTTTCCTGTTGTTCTTTATCTCGTAGCTGCTCTAGTAGCCTTTACCACCATGACACGTTATGTTGATGAAGAAAGAACAAGCTCTGGTCTATTAAAAGCCATTGGTTATTCTAACAAGGATATCAGTTTAAAGTTTCTTATCTATGGGCTTTTAGCCAGTTTTTTAGGGACAACTTTAGGTATTATTGGGGGAACTTACCTCTTATCTACCTTGATTTCAGAGATCTTAACAGGAGCTTTGACTATTGGAAAGACTCACCTTTATAGTTATTGGTTTTATAATGGCATAGCTTACTTGCTGGCTATGTTATCTGCTGTTTTACCAGCCTACTTAATTGTCAAAAAGGAATTATTCCTCAATGCAGCTCAGTTATTGCTGCCCAAACCTCCTAGTAAGGGGGCAAAAATCTGGTTGGAACACCTTACTTTTGTCTGGAAAGCCCTGTCCTTTACTCACAAGGTGACCATACGTAATATTTTTCGCTATAAACAAAGAATGCTGATGACCATTGTAGGCGTTGCAGGCTCAGTAGCCCTTTTATTTGCAGGCTTAGGGATTCAGTCGTCATTAGCCAAAGTAGTTGAGCATCAATTTGGTGATTTAACGACTTATGATATTTTGGCTGTCGGTTCGGCCAAAGCGACAGCGACAGAGCAAACTGACTTAGCTAGCTATCTTAAACAAGAACCTATTACAGGGTACCAAAAGGTATCTTATGCCAGCTTAACCCTTCCTGTAAAGGGATTACCTGATAAGCAAAGTATTTCCATTTTATCAAGTTCAGCTACTTCTCTTAGTCCCTATTTTAATCTGCTGGATAGTCAGGAGCAAAAGAAGGTTCCCATTCCAACCTCTGGTGTTTTGATTTCTGAGAAATTAGCCTCCTATTACAAGGTAAAACCAGGTGATCAGTTGGTATTGACTGATCGGAAAGGACAGTCTTATAAAGTGACGATTAAACAGGTTATTGACATGACAGTTGGCCATTACCTGATAATGTCTGATACCTATTTTAAGAATCATTTTAAAGGATTGGAGGCTGCTCCTGCCTATCTGATTAAGGTAAAAGACAAAGATAGCAAGCACATAAAGGAGACAGCCAGTGACTTGTTAACCTTAAAAGCGATTAGAGCAGTTTCACAAAACGTCAATCATATTAAATCTGTTCAGCTAGTAGTCACCTCTCTTAATCAGGTCATGACCCTCCTTGTCTTCTTGTCTATTTTATTAGCAATCGTTATCCTTTATAACTTAACGACTATTAATATTGCTGAGCGTATTCGAGAATTATCCACTATTAAAGTTCTGGGATTTTACGATCAGGAGGTCACCTTATATATTTATCGAGAAACTATTTCGCTATCCCTAGTAGGCATTCTTTTAGGTATCTATTTAGGAAAAGGCCTGCATACTTATATCATGACAATGATTTCAACTGGGGATATTCAATTTGGTGTAAAGGTTGATGCTTATGTTTATCTAGTGCCAATTCTAGTAATCCTTAGCTTGTTAGCGGTATTAGGTATCTGGGTTAATCGCCATTTAAAAAAGGTTGATATGTTAGAAGCTTTGAAATCCATAGATTGATTGGTGAAAAGACAGATATAGACAGCACTTGAAAAGTTAATCATATTATGATAGTATCTAAATACTATAATTTAATAGAAAGATACTATGTATGGAAAATAGCATTGAGGCCTATCTAGCAGATAGCAGAGAAAAGGTAACATTAGGCACAGTTGTTGATTGTTTTAAAGGAAAAGCAGTCTCAAGTAAGGTTGTGCCAGGTGATGTGGGATTGATTAATTTATCTGACATGGGCACCTTAGGGATTCAATATCACCAATTAAGAACTTTCCAGATGGATCGTAGGCAGCTCTTGCGTTACCTTTTGGAAGACGGAGATGTCTTAATCGCCTCTAAGGGAACCCTAAAAAAAGTCTGTGTTTTTCATAAGCAAAATCGAGATGTGGTGGCATCATCAAATATCACTGTCTTACGCCCTCAAAAACTGTTAAGGGGCTACTATATCAAGTTCTTTTTGGACTCACCTATTGGTCAAGCGCTCTTGGATGTAGCGGACCATGGCAAAGATGTGATCAATCTCTCAACGAAAGAATTGTTGGATATTCCAATTCCCGTTATTCCTTTAGTGAAACAGGACTATTTGATTAATCACTACTTGAGAGGATTAACAGATTATCATCGTAAACTCAATCGAGCAGAACAGGAGTGGGAATATATTCAGAATGAAATTCAAAAAGGATTAGGTTAGGAGTCTTGTCATGGGTTCAGTTGAACGTACATTAAAAATGACCTTGGCTACCATTGTTGCCATTTTAATTGCTTACCAACTTCATCTGGATTATGCAATGTCAGCGGGGATCATTGCCCTGTTAAGTGTTTTAGACACCCGTAAGTCCAGTTTGGTGGTCGCTAGGAATCGCTTGCTATCTTTTTTCCTGGCTTTTGGGATTGCGATGATGTGCTTTAGCTTGTTTGGTTTTACGACAGTAGGTTTTATGTGTTATTTGTTAATTATTATTCCTTTGCTCTATCACTTTCAGATAGAGGCAGGACTGGTTCCTATAACAGTACTTGTGACACATTTGATTGCTAAAAAAAGTATTGCATTACCTATTTTATCGAATGAGTTTATGCTCTTTTTTGTAGGGACTAGTGTCGCTTTACTATTTAATGCTTATATGGGTCCACAAGATCAGCAAATTCGGTACTATCACCAAAAAGTTGAATCGGATCTGAAAGGTATCTTATACCGTTTTGAAAGCTTTCTACTGGAAGGAAAAGGTCAAAATGAAGGGCTCTTGATCAAAAACCTTGATAAAATATTAGATGAAGCTCTAAAACTAGTTTATCGAGAAAGGCATAATCAACTATTTCAGCAGACCAATTATCAAGTTCATTATTTTGAGATGCGACGACAACAAAATAGACTATTGGGACAAATGGCTATCAACGTAAACACGTTAATGAGACAAAGTAAGGAAAGTATTCTTTTGTCACATCTTTTTCACGAAACTGCTTGTCAGCTAAGCGAACAAAATCCGGCTTTAACCTTGATTGATGACATCGAACAATTGCTTGAAACCTTTCGTCATGGTGATCTTCCTCAAACTCGGGAGGAATTTGAGCGACGTGCGGTTTTATTTCAGCTCTTACAAGACTTAGAGCGCTTTATCTTATTAAAGGTAGAGTTTTATCAGGATTATCAAAATGACTAAATCTCTATTGCACACTTCTTATCTATGACAGCTTGGGACTTAACTTCCTGAGCTTTTTTGCTATAATAAAATGAAGAATCTCAGAATGGAGACAAGATGAACGAAATAAAATGCCCTCATTGTCATACCCTATTTACTATCAATGAGTCAGAGTATAGTCAATTATTGGAACAAGTCAGAGGGCAAGCCTTTGATGAAGAATTGAAAAAACGGCTAATCAATGAGATAGCCTTGCTGGAAGAAAAAGCGAAGCATCAATTGCATGAGGTTGTCGCAAAAAAAGAAACAGCTATTACCAGCTTGACAAACCAATTAGAGCAAATTGAAAAAGAACAAGCCTACCTCAGACAAGAAGAACTGGCTAAAAAAGACCAGCTTATTGCTTCTTTAGAAGCGAAACTTGATAAATTAGCCTCGCAAAATGCTTTGGAACTGGCCAATCAATTAGCTGAGAAGGACAAAGAAGTGGTTAGTTTGACTAATCAGCTGGACAAATTAGCACTTGAAAAAGATGCCACGTTCCAGTCAAAACTTGCTACAATCGAAAAAGAACGCGATGGAATCAAAAACCAATTGGCGCTTCAAGCTAAAGAAAGTGAATTGTCGTTGGCTTCGGTGCGCAGCGACTACGAAGCACAGTTAAAAGCGGCTAACGAGCAAGTTGAATTTTATAAAAATTTCAAAGCGCAGCAATCTACCAAAGCAATCGGAGAGAGTCTAGAACTCTATGCTGAAACAGAGTTTAACAAAGTAAGAAGCTATGCTTTCCCCAATGCTAGCTTTGTCAAAGATAACCAATTGTCTAGTCGTGGGTCAAAAGGGGACTATATTTACCGAGAGGTTGATGCCAATGGTGTAGAAATCCTCTCTATCATGTTTGAGATGAAGAACGAGGCAGACACCACCAAAACAAAACATAAAAATAGTGATTTTTTCAAGGAGTTAGATAAAGACCGTCGCGAAAAAGATTGTGAGTATGCTGTTTTGGTAAGCATGTTAGAAGCTGATAATGATTACTACAATACAGGGATTGTTGATGTCAGTCATGAGTATCAAAAGATGTATGTGGTTCGTCCTCAACTCTTTATTCAGTTGATAGGGATTCTGCGAAATGCGGCCCTGAATAGTTTACACTATAAGCAAGAGTTGGCCTTGGTTAAGGAACAAAATATTGACATCACTCACTTCGAAGAGGATTTGGACCAATTTAAGAATGCCTTTGCTAAGAACTATCAGTCTGCCAGCAACAACTTTAAAAAGGCTATTGACGAGATTGATAAATCGATTAAACGCATGGAGGAAGTGAAACGCTTTTTAACCACTAGTGAAAATCAGTTACGCTTAGCTAATAATAAATTAGAGGATGTTTCAGTTAAAAAACTGACCCGCCAAAACCCAACCATGCGAGAGAAATTTGAAGCCCTCAAGGACCAGTAAGCCTGAAAGTGAGTCTTTCCCTGCTAAAATTGGTTAAGCGTTTATTTTGGCAAAACTGATGATAAAGCGGTAGAATAGAATCAGTAACAATTACTAATTAGAGAGAAAAATAGACATGATAAATGGAATCATTAATTTAAAAAAAGAAGCCGGCATGACCTCTCATGACGCAGTTTTTAAATTACGGAAGTTATTACAAGAAAAAAAGATTGGACATGGGGGGACCTTAGATCCTGATGTGGTCGGTGTTCTACCAATTGCAGTTGGTAAGGCTACTCGTGTGATCGAATACATGACAGAAGCTGGTAAAGTTTATGAAGGACAAGTGACTCTCGGTTACTCAACAACGACTGAGGATGCTAGTGGAGAGGTAGTTGCGAGGTCCTCTTTGCCAGCTGTGCTAACAGAAGAACTCGTTGATCAAACGATGACGACTTTCCTTGGGAAAATCACACAGACCCCACCTATGTATTCAGCCGTAAAGGTTAATGGCCGTAAATTATACGAGTATGCGCGTGCTGGTGAAAGTGTGGAACGTCCTAGAAGAGAAGTGACTATTTCTCTGTTTGAACGCACCAGCCCTTTGAATTTTACTGAAGACGGTCTTTGCCGATTCTCTTTTAAAGTTGCTTGTAGCAAAGGGACTTATGTGCGGACCTTAGCAGTTGATTTAGGTCGAGCTCTAGGGGTAGAGAGTCATATGTCCTTCTTGCAGCGATCAGCTTCAGCAGGATTAACCCTCGAGACTGCCTATACTTTGGGAGAAATTGCTGATATGGTTTCTAAACAAGAGATGTCTTTTTTGTTACCGATCGAGTATGGCGTTGCTGATCTTCCTAAAATGGTTATTGATGATACTGAATTGACTGAAATTTCATTTGGTCGCCGTCTTAGTCTCCCTAGTCAAGAGCCACTGTTAGCTGCTTTTCATGGCGAAAAAGTAATTGCTATTTTAGAAAAAAGAGATCAAGAATACAAACCCAAAAAAGTTCTTATTTAAATAGTTTGAGTAAGTAGAATGGATAATTATGGAAATTGAATATATCAAAGATTATCGTGATATTAACCAAGAAGATGATACAGTCTTGATATTGGGATATTTTGATGGATTACACCGTGGTCATAAAGCCTTATTTGACAAAGCAAGAGAGGTTGCAAATAAAGAAGGGTTAAAAGTAGTCGTTTTTACGTTTACAGAGTCTCCGAAATTGGCTTTTTCGCGTTTTTCTCCTGAGTTATTGCTTCATATTACTTATCCAAAGAAGCGTTATGAAAAATTTGCCGATTACGGTGTAAATAAATTATATTTGGTTGATTTTACTTCTAAATTCTCTAAGGTCTCATCTGATCATTTTATAACTCATTATATTAAAAACCTGAAAGCAAAGCATATTGTTGTCGGTTTTGACTATAAGTTTGGGCATAATCGTACAGATAGTGATTATTTAACCAGAAATTTTGAAGGACAAGTTTATACCATTGAGGAAATAAAAGAAGATCATCGAAAAATTTCTGCTACATGGATAAGGAAGCTTATTCAAGAAGGTAATGTAGTTAAAGCAAACCACTTGTTAGGCTATGACTTATCGACAAGGGGAAGAGTCGTTCACGGGGATGCGCGTGGCCGTACTATTGGTTTCCCAACAGCCAATCTAGCTCCAATTGACAACACATACTTACCAGCTGATGGAGTCTATGTTACAAATGTTATTGTTGCTAATAAAATCTATCGCTCTATGACGAGTTTAGGTAAAAATGTGACATTTGGGGGGAAAGAGTTGCGTCTAGAAGTTAACATTTTTGACTTTGACGAAGAGATCTATGGAGAAATTATTGAGATTGTTTGGTTAGATAAGATTCGAGACATGGAAAAATTCGAGGGAATCGAAGATTTGACTGATAGATTGGAATATGATAAACGAACAGCATTAAATTGGAAAAAAGATAGCAAATTATCTTAAATTTTTGTATAATAAGGTAAGTAAATTTGATAGAGGAAAAATATGGTTACCTTATTTTTATCACCTAGCTGTACCAGTTGTCGTAAAGCAAGGGCATGGTTAGTAAAACACGAAGTTGACTTTCAAGAGCATAATATTATTACAAGTCCATTAAGCCGTGATGAATTAATGTCAATCCTCTCTTTTACAGAGAATGGAACGGAGGATATTATTTCAACACGTTCAAAGGTTTTTCAAAAACTTGATATTGATGTAGAAGAGCTTTCAATTTCAGATTTAATTGATTTAATTGCTAAAAATCCAAGTCTTCTTCGTCGCCCTATTATCATGGATCAAAAACGCATGCAAATTGGTTTTAATGAAGATGAAATTAGAGCGTTTTTATCGAGAGATTATCGCAAGCAAGAACTACGTCAAGCAACGATAAAAGCAGAAATTGAGGGGTGATATGTCAGGTAATTATTATTATCCACTTGACTTAAGTTGGAGCACTGAAGAAATATCCTCAGTGCTTCATTTTTTGAATAAAGTGGAATTAGCATATGAAAAAAAAGTAGATGCAAAACAACTCCTAGATAGTTATAAGACTTATAAAACCATTGTCAAAAGTAAAGCTCAGGAAAAGCAAATCGATCGTGATTTTCAAAAAGTTAGTGGTTATTCGACCTATCAAGTTGTTAAAAAAGCGAAGGCAATTGAGAAAGGATTCTTTTCCCTTGGAAACTAAATACGCATTTGCAAGGCAAATCATTAAAGAAGCAGGGCTTTTTATCAAGTCAAAAATGTCAGAGCAGCTAGATATTCAGGTGAAAACACAATTTGATGATCTGGTTACCAATGTTGATCAAGAAACTCAACAGTTACTGATGGATCGTATTCATCAGACCTATCCTTGTGATGCCATTTTAGCTGAAGAAAATGACGTTCGTCACCCCATTAATCAAGGAAATGTTTGGGTCATCGATCCCATTGATGGAACGGTTAACTTTATTGTGCAGGGATCACAGTTTGCAGTGATGATTGCCTATTATGAACAAGGAATTGGTCAATTTGGGCTTATTTATGATGTGATGGCAGATCAATTACTAGCTGGTGGTGGTGATTTTGAAGTTACTTTAAACGGTGATAAGCTTCCAGCTTACCAAGAAAAACCTTTAGAGCGTAGCTTAATTGGCTGCAATGCAGGCATGTTTGCCAGAAATGATCGTAACCTTGCTCATCTAATTGCAAAGACTTTAGGTGTAAGGGTTTATGGTGGTGCAGGTATCTGCATGGTTAAGGTCATGAAGCAGGAATTACTGGCCTATTTTTCATTTATCCAACCATGGGATTACGCAGCAGCAAAAGTACTAGGCGATAAACTGGGTTATGTTTTACTAACTATTGACGGATATGAGCCTGATTTTCAAACACGTCAAAAAATCATGTTTGTTCCTAAATGCCAACTCACTAGGATAGCGTCTTTTCTAACAAAGGACTCTGCCATCACACTTGAAGATCAATAGAAATGATGTCATTACCAAAAGAATTTATTAACACTTATCAAGCAATACTAGGCAAAGAATTAGAAGATTTCTTGGCAAGTTTTAACCAAGAGCCGGTCAATGCTTTTCGGATTAACCCCTTAAAGAATCAACTAAAAACCTTTGAACACCCCATTCCAAATACCTTATGGGGATATTATGGTAAACTATCTGGCAAGTCTCCAGAGCATGTGTCGGGGTTGGTTTATTCCCAAGAACCAGCGGCTCAAATGGTGGCACAAGTAGCGGCTCCTCAAAAGGGGAGTCGTGTTTTAGACTTGGCAGCTGCACCAGGAGGAAAATCAACTCATTTATTAGCTTATTTAGACAATACAGGTCTTTTAGTCAGCAATGAAATTTCTAAGAAGCGCAGCAAGGTTTTAGTTGAAAATATCGAACGTTTTGGCGCTAGAAATGTTGTGGTGACTAATGAATCCGCAGATCGTTTAGCCAAGGTATTTTCTCATTATTTTGATACTATCGTCTTTGATGGACCATGTTCTGGTGAAGGAATGTTTCGCAAGGACCCTGATGCTATTCAATATTGGCATCACGGGTATCCCGCAGAATGTGCCAAGTTGCAAAAATCTATTTTAGAAGACGCCTTAGCCATGTTAAAACCAGGAGGAGAATTGATATACTCCACCTGTACTTGGGCTCCTGAAGAAAATGAAGATGTTGTGCAGTGGCTCTTAGAGACTTATACCTTTTTAGAATTGGTCGATGTTCCAAAACTAAATGGAATGGTTAGTGGTATCGGACTTCCAGAGACTGCTAGAATGTACCCTCATCGTTATCAAGGGGAAGGGCAATTTGTGGCCAAGCTAAAAGATAAGCGTCAAGAAGGACAAAGCACTAAACTAAAAGCACCTAAATCCAACTTGATCAAAGACCAGTTACGTCTTTGGAAAATGTTTGAAAAAGACCATCTAAACCTTACCCTATCAGGAACACTACAAACCTTTGGTGATTACCTATACCTCTTGCCAGATGGTCTTCCTGCTTTAGATGGCCTTAAAATTGCTCGGAACGGTTTAGAATTAGGCGTCTTCAAGAAGAAACGCTTTGAACCCTCTTACGCCTTGGGATTAGCTTTAAAGCCTGATGAGGTCCGATCATCTATTGAGCTTAGAGAGGAAGACTTTAGACCTTATGTGTCAGGTAACGTCATTACTTTGCCCCAATCTTATCCAACAGGCTGGTACCAATTACTCATTAATGGCAATGGTCTAGGATTTGCCAAGGTCGTTGACAAGACCATCAAAAATAATTTCCCTAAAGGGTTAAGATTTTAGCGTAAAAAATAAGATTAAAAAGTTAAATATTTAAAGAAAAAATGCTTTCAAAGCATAGGTAGATATGTTACTATAAAGAATATGTGGCACTTAGTTTCTACATATATACCCTTTATTTTTACGAATAGGAAATAAATAATGAAAATGAAAAAAAAATTCTTTTTGTTAAGTCTTTTGGCCCTATCAACTTTCTTTTTATCCGCATGTTCTAGCTGGATTGATAAAGGTGAGTCAATAACCGCTGTAGGATCAACAGCACTACAACCCTTAGTAGAAGCAGTAGCTGATGAATTTGGAAGCAGTAATCTAGGCAAGACTGTCAATGTTCAAGGTGGTGGTTCAGGTACAGGGTTGTCTCAAGTTCAATCAGGAGCTGTCCAAATTGGAAATAGTGATGTCTTTGCGGAAGAAAAAGATGGTATTGATGCTTCTAAATTAGTTGATCATCAAGTAGCTGTTGCAGGACTTGCAGTTATTGCCAATCCTAAAGTCAAGGTTTCCAATCTCAGTAGTCAGCAGTTGCAAAAGATTTTTTCAGGAGAATATACCAATTGGAAACAAGTTGGAGGAGAAGATCTTGCGATTTCAGTGATCAACCGAGCAGCAAGTTCTGGCTCACGAGCAACCTTTGACAGTGTTATCATGAAAGGGGTCAACGCTAAACAAAGTCAAGAGCAAGACTCCAATGGGATGGTTAAATCGATTGTTTCACAAACACCAGGTGCCATTTCTTACCTTTCCTTTGCCTACGTTGATTCATCTGTTAAATCTTTGCAATTAAATGGGTTTAAGGCAAATGCTAAGAACGTGGCTACAAATGATTGGCCAATCTGGTCCTACGAACACATGTATACCAAAGATAAACCAACAGGGTTGACCAAGGAATTTCTTGATTATATGTTTTCAGATGAAGTACAACAGAACATTGTTACACATATGGGATATATTTCGATAAATGATATGGAAGTGGTCAAATCTCATGATGGAAAAGTAACAAAAAGGTAATGGAGGAATTATGGAAAATCAGGAATTGGCTAAAAAATTAGCCTCACCATCAAAGAATTCAAGGCTTGAAACCTTTGGCCGCACCATTACGTTTTTGTGTCTGGCTTTGATTGTTTTTATCGTTGCGATGATTCTGATCTTCGTTGCTCAAAAAGGGTTGTCAACCTTCTTTGTTGACAAGGTTAATCTTTTTGATTTCTTGTTTGGAAAGGAGTGGCAACCAAGTGTAAAAAATGCGGCCGGCATTCCTTATCTTGGTGCTCTGCCAATGATTACAGGATCCTTTTTGGTTACCATTTTATCTGCTATTATTGCCACCCCATTTGCCATTGGCGCAGCCGTTTTTATGACTGAAATCTCACCTAAATATGGCGCTAAATTATTACAGCCTGCGGTTGAGCTTTTGGTTGGAATTCCTTCGGTTGTTTATGGGTTTATCGGTTTGCAAGTGATTGTTCCTTTTATGCGCTCTATCTTTGGTGGCACAGGTTTTGGAATCCTATCTGGGGTCTGTGTCTTGTTTGTTATGATTTTACCAACAGTGACTTTTATGACAACAGACAGTCTGCGGGCGGTGCCTCGTCATTACCGCGAAGCGTCTATGGCTATGGGAGCAACACGTTGGCAAACCATTTGGCGTGTTGTCCTTAATGCAGCTCGTCCAGGAATTTTTACCGCTGTTATTTTTGGAATGGCAAGAGCTTTTGGAGAAGCCTTGGCTATCCAAATGGTAGTCGGTAACTCTGCTGTAATGCCAAGTTCACTAACGACACCAGCCGCAACCTTAACGTCTGTCTTGACAATGGGTATTGGTAACACGGTTATGGGAACGGTCCAAAATAATGTGCTTTGGTCCCTTGCCCTAGTCTTATTATTAATGAGTCTGGCCTTCAATTCCCTTGTCAAATTAATCACGAAAGAAAGAAAGAGAAATTATGAACGCTAAAAAAGTCGATAAAGTAGCAACTGGTACTCTTTATACCATTGCTGGAATTATTGTAGCTATTTTAGCTTCCTTAATTCTATATATCCTTGTCCGTGGCTTGCCACACATCAGCTGGTCCTTTTTAACAGGAAAATCGTCTTCGTACGAAGCTGGTGGGGGAATTGGTATCCAGTTGTATAATTCCTTCTTCCTATTGATTGTTACTTTAATTATTTCCATTCCTTTATCAACTGGAGCGGGGATTTACTTGGCTGAATATGCCAAAAAAGGACCTGTTACCAACTTTATTAGAACCTGTATTGAGATTCTGTCTTCCCTACCATCTGTGGTTGTGGGGCTCTTTGGTTACTTGATTTTCGTTGTGCAGTTTGAATATGGCTTTTCTATTATTTCAGGGGCTCTTGCTTTGACGGTCTTTAATCTTCCTCAAATGACCCGTAATGTTGAAGATAGTTTACTGCATGTTCATCATACCCAAAGAGAAGCAGGATTAGCTTTAGGCCTGTCACGCTGGGAAACGGTTTTTTATGTGGTTATCCCAGAAGCTCTCCCGGGAATGGTAACAGGTATTGTCTTAGCTTCAGGTCGTATTTTTGGTGAAGCGGCAGCGCTTATCTATACTGCTGGTCAATCAGCACCAGCTCTGGATTGGTCAAATTGGAATCCACTTAGTGTTACTAGTCCAATCTCTATTTTCCGTCAATCTGAGACCCTTGCTGTTCATATTTGGAAAGTCAATAGCGAAGGGACAATTCCAGATGCTACTCTTGTATCCGCAGGAAGTGCAGCAGTGCTATTAATTTTTATCCTTATTTTCAACTTTTCAGCTCACTTTATTGGGAAGAAACTTCATTCTAAAATGACAGCAGCGAAATAAGATATTGGAGAAATCATGACAGAATACAATTGGAATGAACGTCATATCATCACTTTTCCTGAAGAAACGCTTGCTCTAGCTACCAAGGATTTACATGTTTACTATGGTGCGAAAGAAGCTATCAAAGGGATTGATATGCAGTTTGAAAAACATAAAATAACAGCCTTGATTGGTCCATCTGGTTGTGGCAAATCAACTTATCTTCGTAGTCTTAACCGCATGAACGATACCATTGATATTGCTCGGGTTACAGGTGAGATTCTTTATCAGGGCATTGATGTTAATCGAAAAGACATGAATGTTTACGAGATTCGCAAGCACTTAGGAATGGTTTTTCAAAGACCCAATCCTTTCGCTAAATCCATTTATAAAAACATTACCTTTGCCCATGAAAGAGCTGGTGTGAAAGACAAAAAAGTTTTAGATGAAATTGTTGAGACTTCACTGAAACAAGCCGCGCTTTGGGATCAAGTTAAAGATGACCTTCACAAATCAGCCTTCACCTTATCAGGGGGTCAGCAACAACGCTTGTGTATTGCTAGAGCCATTTCTGTCAAACCTGATATTCTATTAATGGATGAACCAGCCTCTGCCCTTGACCCGATTGCAACGATGCAGCTGGAAGAAACCATGTTTGAATTGAAGAAGAATTACACGATTATTATTGTGACCCACAATATGCAACAAGCAGCTCGTGCCAGTGATTACACTGCCTTCTTCTATTTAGGCAACCTCATTGAATATGATAAGACACGTAATATTTTCCAAAATGCGCAATGTCAGTCAACAAACGACTACGTTTCAGGGCACTTTGGTTAGAAAGGTAATATGATGACAGAACCTATTTTACAGATCAGAGACCTTTCTGTTTACTACAATCAAAAGAAAACGTTAAAAGATGTCTCTTTGGACCTTTATCCAAATGAAATAACAGCTTTAATTGGTCCTTCTGGATCTGGGAAATCAACGCTCTTGCGTTCTATCAACCGTATGAATGATTTGAATCCTGAAGTAACCATTACAGGCTCTATCGTCTATAACGGACACAATATTTATAGTCCAAGGACAGATACGGTTGATTTACGCAAAGAAATTGGTATGGTATTCCAACAACCCAACCCATTTCCGATGTCTATTTATGAGAACGTGGTTTACGGCCTTCGCTTAAAAGGTATCAGAGATAAATCAATCTTAGACCATGCTGTTGAAAGCTCTCTTAAAGGGGCTTCCATTTGGAATGAAGTCAAAGATCGTTTACATGATTCTGCGGTTGGCTTATCAGGCGGACAGCAACAGAGAGTTTGCATAGCTAGAGTTCTTGCTACCAGCCCCAGAATAATCCTTTTAGATGAACCTACCTCAGCTCTTGATCCTATCTCAGCTGGGAAAATTGAAGAAACATTATTGTTATTAAAAAAAGATTATACACTGGCTATTGTGACCCGCTCAATGCAGCAAGCCTCACGTTTATCAGATCGAACAGGTTTTTTCTTGGAGGGTGACTTACTTGAGTGTGGTCCTACAAAAGCCATGTTTATGAATCCTAAGCGCAAAGAAACCGAAGACTATATTTCTGGTAAATTTGGTTGAGAAAGATGTATATGGTTGACCCCTCTGTGTTTTTATTATAATGACTAGATTGTAGGAAGAAAAAATCATGTTAAGAACGAAATTTGAAGAAGAATTAGATAAATTGCATAACCAGTTTTATTCAATGGGAATGGAAGTATTGGCACAAATCAATAAAACTGTTCGTGCCTTTGTTAGTCATGATCGTGAATTGGCCAAAGAAGTTATCGAAGAAGATGACACTATTAATAATTTTGAGACAAAGCTTGAAAAGAAATCGCTGGAAATTATTGCCCTACAACAGCCAGTTTCGAATGATCTTAGAATGGTTATTACTGTTTTAAAGGCATCAAGTGATATTGAACGTATGGGTGACCATGCTGCTTCGATTGCCAAGGCCACTATTCGTATGAAAGGTGAGGAGCGTATTCCAGTGGTTGAAGAACAAATCAACCTTATGGGAAAAGCTGTGAAACAGATGGTAGAAGAAGCCCTTAATGCATATATCAATGCTGACGATACAAAAGCTTATGAAATCGCAGCTTCTGATGAGATTATCGATCAATATTTCCGTAATATCCAAACCTTAGCTGTTGAAGAAATCCGTAAGTCTCCAGATGCTGTTTTTGCCGGAAAAGAATATTTTCAAGTATTAATGTATTTGGAACGTATTGGTGACTATGCTCGCAACATTTGTGAATGGATTGTTTATCTTAAAACTGGAAAAATTATTGAATTATAAGAAATTATGCTATAATGAGACTGGGAAACAGCTTGCCAGTCCCTGGTTTTATACGAAATTGTGCAAGTTAGAAAATGAACTAACAAGAAAAGTTTTCTTTGCTGAATCTGATTTTGTTAGGTTAACAAATATATGTAGACAGAGATGATACTTAGGTATCATCTGTTGATCTATTATGATTTGTTATTAGAATTAAGGAGTTATATGAAGACAGTAGAACATCTCATCGAAACATTTGTGCCTGAAAATTATAACATCTTTTTAGATATTAATCGTCAGACTAAAACATTTACGGGGAATGTTGCGATTAATGGTGAAGCTTTAGATAATCATGTGGCTTTCCACCAAAAAGATTTGGACATTAAGTCTATTTTGCTCGATAATGAAGCTGTTATTTATCAAGTGGATAACGACAATGAAGTTGTGCGTGTTGAATTACCTGAAACAGGAATGATGACGCTTGTCATTGAATTTTCAGGTAGCATTACAGATAATATGACAGGTATTTACCCTTCATATTACACTAAAAATGGTGAGAAAAAAGAAGTCATTTCAACTCAGTTTGAAAGCCATTTTGCACGTGAAGCTTTCCCATGTATCGATGAACCACAAGCAAAAGCTACTTTTGATTTAAGCTTGACCTTTGATCAAGAAATTGGTGAGATAGCGTTATCGAATATGCCAGAAGTCAATATTGACCGTCGCGAGGAGACTGGTCTTTGGACATTTGATACGACACTAAGAATGTCATCTTACTTGCTAGCGTTTGCGCTAGGAGAACTTCATGGAAAGACTGTAGAAAGCAAAAAAGGAACAACTGTTGGTGTGTATGCGACAACAGCGCATCCTCTTAGCTCGCTTGATTTTTCATTGGATATTGCAGTTCGTGTTATCAACTTTTATGAAGACTATTTTGGAGTACATTACCCAATCCCGCAATCTCTTAATATTGCGCTTCCAGATTTTTCATCTGGTGCTATGGAAAATTGGGGTTTAATCACTTATCGTGAAATTTATTTATTAGTAGATGAAAATTCGACTGTTCAAAGCCGACAACAAGTTGCACTTGTAATCGCCCACGAGATAGCACACCAATGGTTTGGAAACTTGGTTACAATGAAATGGTGGGACGATCTGTGGTTAAATGAGAGTTTTGCCAACATGATGGAATATGTCTCTATCGAGGCTATTGAGCCGTCTTGGAAAATAATAGAAGATTTCCAAACAGGCGGTATTCCTCTTGCTTTAAAACGTGATGCTACTGATGGTGTTCAATCAGTGCATGTTGAAGTCAATCATCCAGATGAGATAAATACATTGTTTGATCCTGCTATTGTCTATGCAAAAGGTAGTCGTTTGATGCATATGTTACGCCGTTTTATTGGTGATCGTGATTTTGCCATTGGCTTACATCACTACTTTGAAAAATATCAATATCGAAATACTGTCGGGCGTGATTTATGGAATATTTTATCAGATACTTCAGGCAAAGACGTAGCTGCTTTTATGGATGCTTGGCTTGAACAACCAGGTTATCCAGTTTTAACAGCTCGCCTTGAAAACGATCAATTGATTTTGAGTCAAAAACAATTTTTTATTGGAAAAGGTGAAGAAAAAGGTCGCCTTTGGCCGATTCCTTTAAACACTAATTGGCATGGCCTTCCTGAAACTTTGACAGAGGCAGAAATGGTCATTCCAAACTTTAGTCAATTGGCAGCAGAAAATGAAGGAGCTCTACGTTTCAATATTGATAATACAGCTCATTACATTACAGACTACCAAGGATCATTATTAGATGCCTTAGTCACTGAACTTGCCCAACTTGATAATACTTCTGCTTTACAAGTTATTCAAGAACGTCGTTTATTGGCAGATAGTGGCTTGATTTCCTATGCTGAATTGGTTGACTTAATTGCTCAATTGGACGATTCTAAGTCTTATATGGTAGCAGAAGCGGTTCAACAAGTGGTCTCTGGTTTGAAACGCTTCATTGATGAAGGAAGCTTAGCAGAAAAATCCTTTAATCGCTTGGTAACCACCATCTATCAAGAAGACTTTAATCAGCATGGTTTTGAGAAAAAAGCTGACGAATCAGATGAAGATGAGATGGTACGTCAGGTTGCCTTGGGCCGCTTGTGGCTAGCAGAAAATCAGACGATTATTGACGGATTGAGAACTATTTTTGAAGCATATCAAAACAATATTGCAAGTATTCCAGCAGCTGTTCGTCGCTTGGTTTTAGCCAACCAAATGAAATATTTTGAAACAGATAGCTTGGTTGATATTTATTTTGAGACTTATGTAGCAACTACTGATAATAATTTACGCAGTGATTTAACGGTTGCTTTTAGTCAAACAAAACAACCAACTACTATTAGACGTATTCTTGTTAGTTTAAAAGATAAAGATATTATTAAACCTCAGGATTTATCTTATTGGTACAATGCTTTGCTTGGACAAAGCTTTACTCAAGATATCATTTGGGAATGGGCTAGAGAAAATTGGGATTGGATTAAATCTGCACTTGGTGGAGATATGAGCTTTGATAAATTTGTTATTTATCCAGCAAGTAACTTTAAAACACCAAAACATCTAGCAGAATATAAATCTTTCTTTGAACCTAAGCTAGATGATATGGCTATTAGCCGTAATATTACCATGGGAATTAATGAAATTGAAGCACGTGTTGCTTTGATTACTAAAGAAAAAGAAGCAGTTATTGCAGCTCTCAGTCATTACTAGACCATAAGCAAAAGAGTTGGGGGACTTTCCAGCTCTTTTTTGTAGTGAGCTAGCTTCCTTTCTTAGTTCCGTCTATAACTAAATGATTATCCATAGTTTAATTCAAAAGGAGATTGCACTTTAAAGCGAAGGCTATTAGCCTCTTAAATACTTTTTTACCAGGTGGTGAATAAGAACAATTATAAATGATTTAATCATTATGCTTTAAATGCCTTAAAGGAGTATTAATATTTTAGTAAACCTTAAGCTTTTTGTAGTATAGTCTCGTTAGAAATTGTTATCAGAAATGAGACTAAGTTAAATGAAGTGATAGTTACTTTATTTAAGAACAATTGAGGTAGAGACATGATAAAAATATTATTAGTAGAAGATGACTTGAGCTTATCAAATTCCATTTTTGATTTTTTAGATGATTTTGCAGACGTCATGCAAGTTTTTGATGGCGATGAAGGTTTATACGAAGCAGAAAGTGGTATTTATGATTTGATTTTGTTAGACCTTATGTTGCCGGAGAAAAATGGCTTTCAAGTCTTAAAAGAATTGCGAGAAAAAGATATTAAAATTCCTGTATTGATCATGACAGCTAAAGAGGGTTTAGATGATAAAGGCCACGGATTTGAATTAGGTGCTGATGATTATCTGACAAAGCCGTTCTATTTAGAAGAGTTAAAAATGCGAATTCAAGCACTGTTAAAAAGAACAGGGAAATTTGCAGATAAAAATATTAGTTTTGGCAATTTAGTGGTTGACTTAGCTCGAAAAGAGGTGAAGGTTGAAGGGAAAGTAGTTGAATTACTTGGCAAAGAATTTGATTTGTTGGTGTATCTTTTGCAAAATCAAAACGTTATTTTACCAAAGACACAAATTTTTGATCGTTTATGGGGATTCGATAGTGATACTACGATTTCGGTTGTTGAAGTTTACATTTCTAAAATAAGGAAAAAATTAAAAGGTACCTGTTTTGTTAACAGGCTTCAAACTTTAAGAAGCGTAGGATATATTCTAAAAAACAATGAATAAATTAAAAAAAGAGATTTTATCAGATAACTATAACCACTTTTTTCATTTTTTTGCGGTTTTTACAGGTATTTTTGTCATTATGACTATTATTATCTTACAGATTATGCGGTTTGGCGTTTATTCGTCAGTTGACAGTAGTTTAGTTTCTGTTAGTAATAATGCAAGTAGCTATGCTAATCGTACGATGGCTAGAATATCTTCTTTTTACTTTGATACTGAAAATAACATTATTAAGGCGCTGCCTGATTCAGATAGTTCTAAGTTATTAGGAACGCCTGCAGCTAATACAGATATCATTTTGTTTAGTGCTAATGGAACAATTTTAAATGCTTTTGATGCGTTTTCTAACTATCAAAATTTTCATTTAGATAAACGCCGGTTGGGGAGTATTGAAACCACCAGTTTAATGAATTTTTATGGACAAGAAGAAAAATACCATACGATAACTGTAGGGGTTCATATCAAAAATTATCCTGCAGTTGCCTATATGATGGCAGTAGTAAATGTGGAACAATTAGACCGCGCTAATGAACGTTATGAGCGCATTATTATTATAGTTATGAGTGTTTTTTGGCTAATTTCTATTTTAGCAAGTATTTATTTAGCCAAGTGGAGCAGAAAACCTATTTTAGAAAGCTATGAAAAACAAAAAATGTTTGTTGAAAATGCTAGTCATGAATTAAGGACCCCTTTGGCGGTCTTACAGAATCGTCTGGAATCGCTTTTTCGTAAGCCCAACGAAACGATATTAGAAAATAGTGAGCATCTCGCTTCTAGTTTAGACGAGGTTCGCAACATGCGCATCTTAACAACTAATTTATTAAATTTAGCAAGACGAGATGATGGCATTAATCCACAGTGGACTCATTTAGATACAGATTTTTTTAATGCTATTTTTGAGAATTATGAACTAGTTGCTAAAGAATATGGAAAAATATTTTATTTTCAGAACCAAGTCAATAGATCGTTAAGAATGGATAAGGCTTTACTAAAACAATTAATAACGATTTTATTTGACAATGCTATTAAATATACAGATAAAAATGGTATTATTGAAATTATAGTGAAAACAACGGACAAAAATTTATTAATTTCTGTTATTGATAATGGTCCAGGGATAACAGATGAAGAAAAGAAAAAGATTTTTGATCGTTTTTATCGAGTTGACAAAGCTAGAACACGGCAAACAGGTGGATTTGGCTTGGGGTTGGCTTTAGCTCAGCAAATCGTGATGTCTTTAAAAGGAAATATTACAGTAAAGGATAATGATCCTAAAGGTAGTATTTTTGAAGTCAAACTATAAGCTAAAAAGGGCGACCAATAAGGTCAGCCCTTTTAAAGTTATTTTTAACTGTCAACGCTTTATTGTATTTTTTGAGTTTTTACCGTATAAAAAAACTCCAGCTGGAGTTTTCATTGGATATTTATTAGCCAAGTTTTGCAGCAAGGCGTGCTTTATCGCGGCTTGCTTTGTTTTTGTGAATCAAACCTTTTGATTCAGCTTTATCGATGCTTGAAGAAGCAGCGCGGAAAAGCTCTTCAGATGGGTTAGCTTCAAATGCTTTGATAGCAGTACGCATAGCTGATTTTTGTGCTGAGTTTTTTTCGTTTGCTTTAACGTTAAGTTCAGCGCGTTTAATAGCTGATTTAATATTTGCCAATGTTTTCACCTCCAAATTAATCTAACTACATTATTATATAGAAAATATATGCGTTTGGCAACCCTTTATCACTTTTTGAGGTAAATTTCATCAATTTTATGATCAGCACTTTTATGTAAAATTAATTCAGCACGGTTACGTGTAGGTTCAATGAATTTTTCAAGATTTTCTAAATTAACGGTTTTCCAAACGTTGCGCGCAAATGCTATAGCCTCAGATCGAGGTAATTGTGCATATTGGGCATAATAATTATGAGGGTCACGTTTTGCTAATTTTAAAATGCTTAGAAACCGTTCAATGTACCAGGTTTCGATGTGACTGCTGTCTGCATCAATATAAATAGAAAAATCAAAGTAATCACTCATATATAAACGATTGTTTTGTTGATTTTGAAAAACGTTAATACCTTCGACGATAAGGAAGTCAGGGTTATTAAATGATTGTTTTTGATTTGGGATAATATCGTAAATATCATGAGAATAGACGGGTGCAAAAGCAGTTTGACCATTTTTGATGGAATCTAGAAAATCTAAGAGAAGTTCCATGTTATAAGATTCTGGAAATCCTTTACGATTTAACAGTCCTTGTTCAATAAGAAACTGATTAGGATATAAAAAACCATCAGTCGTTACCAGTTCGACTTGACTATTGGGGTGCGTTCGTGATAATAAAAGTTGTAAAAGACGACTAGTTGTTGATTTACCAACAGCTACTGAACCAGAAATTCCAATAATAAAAGGCCTTAATTGAATGTCTTTTTTTAGAAAAAGGCTTTTAGAAAAAGAAAGATTTTCTTGCGCAATTTTGTAAACCTGGATCAGATTAATTAATGGAAGGTAGATATCAATGACATCGTTAATACTGATGTTATCATTTAAGCTAGTAATACTTTTAAGTTCCTCTTGTGTGAGGAGAGCTTTTGCCTTTTGATGTAATGTTTTCCAAGACTCTCTAGAAATTTTTTCAAAGTTAATAAATTCATTTGACATGGTAGCTCCTAATCATTTGACAGTGCTTACATTATACCATTTTAGTTAAAAAATAAATAATTTTTCGTTAGTATTTACACGAAAATTAATACAATTAACTCAAAAAAGCCACACATTCCTAGTACAATTATCCTGCTATATTCTAACAAATAGTTAAAGTTCGGTTTTTATTTGTAATATAGATAAAATTGTTAAAAAACAAGCGTCTTGTAAACCATTTCAAAGTATGATAGAATGAAAAAGTACCTTAAAAAGATAGGAAAAATGATGACAAAGATGTATTATGATGAAAATCCAGATAGCCTACACGATATTCATGAAGTAAAAGTAGAGCTGCTTAATCATCCCTTTACTTTTTTGACGGATTCAGGTGTCTTTTCAAAGAAAATGGTTGATTTCGGTAGCCAAGTATTATTAAAGACACTAAATTTCAAGGAGAACGAACGTGTACTGGACTTAGGTTGCGGCTATGGCCCTCTTGGGATTAGTCTAGCCAAGGTTCAAAGGGTAGACGCAACCTTAGTGGACATCAATAATCGTGCTCTTGATTTAGCTAGAAAAAATGCAACTAATAACCAAGTGGCAGTAACTATTTTTCAATCAAATATTTATGAAAATATTAGTGGCCATTTTGAGCATATTATTAGTAATCCTCCTATTAGAGCAGGAAAGAGAGTAGTTCATAGTATTATTGAAAAAAGCATAGATTTTTTAGTGGTTAATGGTGACTTAACGATTGTGATTCAAAAAAAACAAGGAGCTCCTAGCGCTAAAGCAAAAATGGCAACTATTTTTGGTAATGTTGAGATATTAAGGAAAGATAAAGGTTATTATGTATTAAGAAGTATAAAGCAAGCCTAATTTAAATAATCAACAATTGCTCATTTAAATTAGGTTTGCTTAAATAGTAAAGAGTTATTTTTAAATTATAGATAACTAATATTATACTAGGGTAGCCCCTCTACTCGAGTAACCTTTTTTAATGTATTTTAACTGAAAAAGGCTTTCATAATTTTAAGAAAATGTTAAAATAGGTGTATAACAACTGATTACCAAGAGATTATTATCATTATCTTCTAAGGTGTCATTGTTATGGTGACAATCAACCATACGCTACTAAAGATAGGTAGCGTTCGATCACAGGTTGATCAAGTGATTGAAAAGTCAATATTTATAATTTTACAAATATCTGTATCAATCCATGTTGAATAGTCTATGCTTCTAAGGTGTCGACGTTAATGTACTGACGGGACCGTTATAGTCTTTCTTTTTGGAGAAACGTCGGATGCCAGTGAACTAGTTGAAGTTAAAGATGTTAATTCAAACAGTGCTGAAGAGATTGATATCGTTTTGAACGGTCGTTTACTTCAAAGCAAAGAAATTACCAGTCTATCGGAGATGATATAAGTGCTAAAGTTAGATCACGTTAATTATCTATCAAGTCGGGTGCATATTTCGTTAAAGTATCTACAGGGGTTTCAATAGATGTAGCTATTATGAAAGGTGATGTTAAATGGGGACTACTGATTTAGTTAGTTGTGCTGTACAAGCTAGTGAGTATGCTTATGTCCCTTACTCTCATTTTCCAGTAGGAGCAGCTTTAAAAACAAAAGATGGAACGATCTATACTGGCTGTAATATTGAAAATGTTAGTTTTGGTCTGACAAATTGTGGAGAGCGAACAGCTATATTTAAAGCCATATCTGATGGTCATAAAGAATTGGTTGAAATTGCTATTTATGGAGAAACTATGCAACCTGTATCTCCTTGTGGGGCTTGTCGTCAGGTAATGGCAGAATTTTTTGATCCTTCTTCTTTAGTCACTTTAATTGCTAAAAATGGTCAAACTGTTGAAATGACTGTTGGAGATTTACTCCTCTATTCTTTTACAGATTTAATATAATCTGCTTTAATTTCTGTTATCTAGCCGTCTTGGCTTTATATTTACTTTCAGCAACTTATTTGCTAGAAATCTTTTTTAGGAGGGTTCATATTCATGAACAAGAAATTTATTGGTCTTGGTTTAGCGTCAGTGGCTGTGCTGAGTTTAGCTGCTTGTGGTAATCGTGGTGCTTCTAAAGGTGGGGCATCAGGAAAAACTGATTTAAAAGTTGCAATGGTTACCGATACTGGTGGTGTAGATGACAAATCATTCAACCAATCAGCATGGGAAGGCCTGCAATCTTGGGGTAAAGAAATGGGCCTTCAAAAAGGAACAGGTTTCGATTATTTTCAATCTACAAGTGAATCTGAGTATGCAACTAATCTCGATACAGCAGTTTCAGGAGGGTATCAACTGATTTATGGTATCGGCTTTGCATTGAAAGATGCTATTGCTAAAGCAGCTGGAGATAATGAAGGAGTTAAGTTTGTTATTATCGATGATATTATCGAAGGAAAAGATAATGTAGCCAGTGTTACCTTTGCCGACCATGAAGCTGCTTATCTTGCAGGAATTGCAGCTGCAAAAACAACAAAAACAAAAACAGTTGGTTTCGTGGGCGGTATGGAAGGAACTGTCATAACTCGATTTGAAAAAGGTTTTGAAGCAGGAGTTAAGTCTGTTGACGATACAATCCAAGTTAAAGTTGATTATGCTGGATCATTTGGTGACGCTGCAAAAGGAAAAACAATCGCAGCAGCTCAGTATGCAGCAGGTGCTGATGTTATTTACCAGGCAGCAGGAGGCACTGGAGCAGGTGTATTTAATGAAGCAAAAGCTATTAATGAAAAACGTAGTGAAGCTGATAAAGTTTGGGTTATTGGTGTTGACCGTGATCAAAAAGACGAAGGAAAATACACTTCTAAAGATGGCAAAGAAGCAAACTTTGTACTTGCATCATCAATCAAAGAAGTCGGTAAAGCTGTTCAGTTAATCAACAAGCAAGTAGCAGATAAAAAATTCCCTGGAGGAAAAACAACTGTCTATGGTCTAAAAGATGGCGGTGTTGAAATCGCAACTACAAATGTTTCAAAAGAAGCTGTTAAAGCTATTAAAGAAGCGAAAGCAAAAATTAAATCTGGTGACATTAAAGTTCCTGAAAAATAGTGTTTAAGAACAAGAAGCGCGACCTTTGTCGGTCGCTCTTTTTAAACTGAGATAATTTTTATCTCAGTAAAGTTTGTGATAGGTGATAGATCATAGGCTTTACTGAAATAAAAGATTGCATTGAAAGGAAATGATCCTATGACACAGCATGTCATTGAAATGAGAGAAATCACGAAAAAATTTGGTGATTTTGTTGCAAATGACCACATTAACTTAAATGTCAGAAAAGGTGAGATTCATGCCTTATTGGGTGAAAATGGGGCAGGTAAATCAACTTTGATGAATATGCTAGCTGGTCTCTTAGAGCCTACTAGTGGAGAAATTGTCATTAATGACAAGCCAGTTCAAATTGATTCGCCATCTAAATCAGCTAAGCTTGGTATCGGAATGGTACATCAACATTTCATGTTAGTAGAAGCCTTCACGGTTGCTGAGAATATTATTTTAGGAAATGAAGTAGTAAAAAATGGGTGCTTAGATCTTAACCAAGCATCGAAAGATATTAAGGTACTATCCGAAAAATATGGCCTTGCAATCAATCCATCAGCTAAAGTTTCTGATATTTCAGTAGGAGCACAACAACGTGTTGAGATTTTGAAAACCTTGTATCGTGGTGCAGATATTCTTATCTTTGATGAGCCAACTGCCGTTTTAACACCTGCAGAAATTAAAGAATTGATGACTATCATGAAGAATCTCGTGAAAGAAGGAAAATCAATTATTTTAATTACCCATAAACTGGACGAGATTCGTGCTGTCGCCGACCGTGTCACAGTTATTCGTCGTGGTAAGAGTATCGAAACAGTTGATGTGGCAGGAGCAACTTCACAAGATTTAGCTGAGATGATGGTGGGACGCTCGGTTTCCTTTACAACTAGCAAAAAAGCTGCTGAACCAAAAGATGTGGTCTTATCCATCAAAAATCTTGAAGTAGATGAAAATAGAGGGGTTCCAGCAGTTAAGGGGCTATCTCTAGATGTCCGAGCTGGTGAAATTGTAGGGATTGCTGGAATTGACGGAAATGGTCAATCTGAGTTAATTCAAGCTATTACAGGTTTACGTAAAGTCAAATCTGGAAGTATTATGATTAAAAACAATGAAGTCACTCATTTGTCTTCACGCAAAATTACTGAGTTATCAGTGGGTCACGTGCCAGAAGATCGTCATCGAGATGGTTTGATACTAGATCTTTCTTTAGCTGAAAATACAGCCTTACAAACCTATTACAAACAACCTCTAAGTCAAAATGGAATCTTAAATTATACTAAAATTAATGACTATGCTCGTCAATTAATGAAAGAATTTGATGTTCGCGGAGCCAATGAGCTAGTACCAGCTAGAGGATTTTCTGGTGGTAACCAACAAAAGGCCATTATTGCTCGTGAAGTGGACCGTGATCCAGATTTACTTATTGTTAGCCAACCAACACGTGGTCTTGATGTAGGAGCTATTGAATATATCCATAAGCGTTTGATTAAAGAACGTGATAAAGGTAAAGCTGTCCTCGTTGTTAGTTTTGAACTTGATGAAATATTGAATTTATCTGATCGAATTGCTGTTATTCATGATGGTAAAATTCAAGGTATCGTATCGCCAGAAAATACCAATAAACAAGAATTGGGTATTTTAATGGCAGGTGGTTCAATTCATAAGGAGGAAGGTCATGTCTAAAAATGCGCAAAAAATTGCTGTACCATTGATTTCTGTCTTGCTAGGATTTTTACTTGGCGCTATTATTATGGTTATCTTTGGTTATGATCCTATCTGGGGGTATGAAGGTTTATTCCAAATTGCCTTTGGTAGTGTTAAAAATATTGGAGAAATATTCCGTTCAATGGGGCCATTGATTTTAATAGCGCTTGGCTTTACTGTTGCTAGCCGTGCAGGCTTCTTTAACGTTGGTTTGTCTGGACAGGCTTTAGCTGGATGGATTTCAGCAGGTTGGTTTGCACTCTTAAATCCAGATATGCCTCGTCCATTATTGATTCTTATGACAGCTCTTATCGGAATGATTGCTGGTGGTATTGCTGGAGCTATTCCAGGGATACTTCGTGCTTATCTTGGTACAAGTGAAGTTATCGTTACGATTATGATGAACTACATCATTTTATATGTCGGAAATGCTATTGTTCAACGTGGTTATCCTGAGAGTGTCAAACAAAGTATTGATTCAACTATTCAAGTTAGTGATAATGCTAGTTATCAAACGCATTGGTTATCAGCCCTAACTAATAACTCTCGTATTAATATTGGTATTTTCTTTGCCATTATTGCCATTGCCCTAATCTGGTTCTTGCTTAACAAAACTACTTTAGGTTTTGAGATTCGTTCAGTTGGTCTCAACCCACATGCTTCAGAATACGCAGGGATGTCATCAAAACGTACTATCATTTTATCAATGATTATCTCTGGAGCTCTTGCAGGTCTTGGAGGAGTAGTTGAAGGTCTAGGAACCTTTGAAAATGTTTTTGTACAAGGATCTTCTTTAGCAGTTGGTTTTGACGGTATGGCAGTTAGCTTATTAGCAGCAAATTCACCGCTTGGAATATTTTTCTCATCATTCCTATTTGGTGTCTTAAATATTGGTGCTCCAGGAATGAATATTGCAGGCATTCCACCAGAACTTGTTAAAGTAGTAACTGCATCAATCATTTTCTTTGTTGGTTCACATTACCTCATTGAACGTTACATTATTCGCCCTAAAAAATTAGTGAAAGGTGGTAAATAAGATGAGTTTAGTAACAATTTTTGCCTTATTGATGTCATCTATGCTTATTTATGCAACACCACTCATTTTCACAAGTATTGGAGGAACTTTCTCAGAGCGCTCAGGCGTTGTTAATGTTGGTTTAGAAGGTATCATGGTCATGGGAGCGTTCTCTGGGATTGTTTTCAACTTAGAGTTTGCTGAAACATTTGGAAAAGCAACGCCTTGGATAGCCGTTTTAGTCGGTGGTATTGTTGGTTTGATTTTTTCTTTGATTCACGCTGTAGCAACCATCAACTTTCGAGCTGACCACATTGTCAGTGGTACAGTGTTGAACTTGTTAGCACCTTCTTTTGCTGTCTTCTTGGTTAAAGCTATGTACGGTAAGGGACAAACAGACAACATTCAACAATCTTTTGGGAAGTTTGATTTCCCAGGTTTATCACAAATTCCTGTGATTGGTGATATTTTCTTTAAAAATACTAGCCTTATTGGTTACTTCGCCATTGCTTTTTCGTTCTTTGCTTGGTTTTTGCTTTATAAAACCAGGTTTGGTCTGCGTTTACGATCAGTTGGGGAACACCCTCAGGCAGCTGACACACTTGGTATTAACGTCTATTTGATGAAATACTATGGTGTGATGATCTCAGGTTTTCTTGGTGGAATAGGTGGAGCTGTTTATGCTCAGTCAATCTCCGTTAACTTTGCTGTAACAACTATCTTAGGTCCTGGATTTATTGCTTTGGCAGCTATGATCTTTGGTAAATGGAATCCAGTTGGCGCCATGCTATCTAGTCTTTTCTTTGGCTTATCGCAAAGTTTAGCCGTTATTGGTGCTCAATTACCATTACTAGAAAAGATTCCAACGGTTTACTTACAGATTGCACCTTATATGGTAACGATTATTATTTTAGCTGCTTTCTTTGGTCAAGCAGTTGCACCAAAAGCTGATGGAATCAACTATATTAAATCTAAATAACGTTATATTAGTAAGCCTCTTAGTGAGGTTTAACAGCACTCCTAAAGCAAGATAGTTAGGTCTAGCTTTAAGGGTGCTTTTTTGGGACTTACCGCAAGTTTGGATTGCCAGTCACCATCACAATAGAAGCAAGAATAGACTAAAAAGAACTAAGTCAGCGGCTTAGTTCTTTTTGCTTGTCTTTTGTTTTTACTGATAGCTCTTAAGTTGTTTTAGCCAACAAAGGTATTGATTTCTGTTTCAATGTTAGCAATTTTTTCTTGAGCGATGTCAAGAGTATCACCTATTGTGGCAATATAGAACTTGATTTTTGGTTCAGTTCCTGAAGGGCGAACTGCAATCCATGAATCATCAGCTAACGTGTACTTCAAAACATTACTTGGAGGAGTTGTTAAGTTAGATATTGTTCCATCATTTTTAGTAGCGGTTTGTTTTTGGAAATCTTCTAATAATACAATATCAGTATTGTTAAATTGTTTTGGACCATTTTCACGGAATTTGTCCATAATCTTCTTAATTTCAGCAGCTCCATCCACACCTGAAAGTGTTACTGAAATCGTTTTTTCAGCAAAATAGCCATATTCTTTGTAAATTTCATCAATACCATCTGCAAGTGTTAAACCACGCGAACGGTAATAAGCTGCGATCTCAGCAACCAAAAGAACTGCTTGAATAGCGTCTTTATCACGGACAAATGGTTTAATAAGATATCCGAAGCTTTCTTCAAAACCAAACATATAGGTGTGGTTATGTTTTTCTTCAAACTCTTGAATTTTCTCAGCGATGAATTTGAATCCAGTTAAAACGTTAAACATTGTAGCGCCATAACTTTCGGCAATTTTTGTTACTAATTCTGTTGATACGATTGATTTAGCGAGAGCAGCATTTTCTGGAAGTGTTCCTGCTGTTTTATGAGCTTCCAGGATGTATTTCGCAATAATCGCTCCAATTTGATTTCCAGAAAGGTTTTTATAAGAACCATCTGGTTGGCGAATTTCAACGCCTAGGCGGTCTGCATCAGGATCAGTAGCTACTAAGACATCTGCCTCAACTTCTCGTCCGAGTTCTTCAGCAAGAGCAAAGGCAGCTTGGCTTTCAGGGTTAGGCGATTTAACAGTAGAAAAGTCTGGATCTGCCTTAGCTTGTGATTCGACTACAACAACAGATTCAAAACCGGCTTGAGCAAGGGCACGGCGTGTCAACATCTCACCAGTTCCGTGGAGAGGAGTATAGACAATTTTCATGTCTTTTCCAAAGTTATTGATTAAATCTTGATTGATATTAACATCTTTAACCTCTCTAAGGTATTCCATATCAACATCTTCACCGATAACTTGAATAAGACCTGATGATTTGTTTTCATCTAAATCAGCAAGTTCAACTGCAAATGGATTTTCAATAGCGCGGATAAAGTCTGTTAGTGCATCAGCATCAGCTGGTGGTAGTTGACCTCCGTCTTGTCCATAGACTTTATAACCATTGAAAGGTGCTGGATTGTGGCTTGCAGTAACCATAATACCAGCATAGGCATTTAAATGGCGAACAGCAAAAGAGAGTTCTGGTGTTGGACGAAGAGCTTCAAATACGTAAGATTTAATTCCATGCTGTGCCAAGACCTGTGCAGACTCAAAAGCAAATTCTGGAGAGAAGTGGCGCGAATCATAAGCGATAGCTACACCACGTTTTTTAGCTTCCTCTCCCTTAGTTTCGATTAATTTTGCTAATCCTTCGGTTGCTTGACGGACAACATAAATATTAATACGATTTGTACCAGCACCAATATAACCACGCATACCAGCAGTACCAAATTCTAAGTTTGTGTAAAAAGCATCTTCTTTTGTTTTTTCATCCATTGATAGTAATTCTTGACGAAGATAGTCAGGAAGCTGCTCAAAATCTAACCATTTTTGAAAATTTTCTGTGTAAGTCATTGAAATACTCCTTCAATATTTATAAACGCTTTCATTATATCATTTTGAAGGGAAAAAAACACTAATTATTTGCAGCTGTTTACAAAACTTTTTCCATATTTTCAAGTAGCTAATGTAAGAAAGTTAAAATAACCAAGTTTTTAAAAGAGAAAAACTCGGTTATTGTGAAAGCTAATTACCTTTTTAGTCTTGATAGTGTTGGAATAAGTACAAAGGTAATAATAGCTGAGATGATCATCTCAACAATAGCGTTTGATGAGATGATGGCTGTTAGTAGTGCTTTAATATTTCCATCAAAAACTGTCGCGAAAAAAATAAATATCCCAGATAATACAAATATAGTATTTGTTAGAGAACCAATGATACCGGATACTATTAAACCAAACTGATTAGGAATCAATTTATAGCAATAATAAGGGGTAATACCAATCAGAATACGTGGGATAATAGCAATTATTAAAGAAGCGAAAGTTCCATGATCGACAAAAGGTGAAAAGAGATAATTTGTAGGCAGTAGAATGATGGTATTTGTAATGACACTTATAATCCCCATTAATCCTCCTAAAATAGCACCTATCCTTGGGCCATATAAGACAGAAGCAATAATAACTGGGATATGGACAAGCGTTGGTTTGATTGGAATAGGCCAAATATTAAAGACAAGACTGCTCACAAAATGAATGACTAACATGATGGCAAAAAAGATAGCAATACGAGAAATATCTGCTGATTTACGGTGATTCATTTTACTCTCCAAAAAATATAATACTTAATTCTAAAAAGGTGATCAGAAAAACGACTGTTAAAGTTTCCAAATCGTATCAATAGTAGCTAAGATAACATCAATATCAGCCAAAGCACCAGGTCCTTTATCTCCACAGGCTAATAAGCTAGATTTTGGAGGAATTTCTGTAAACCCTATTGTCGATAAGCGTTTAATATTTTCTTGAGTAATAGGGTTTTGATACATTTTGGTATTCATGGCTGGGGCTATTAATTTTGGTGTGGTAGCTGGTAGGGCAAGAGCAACACTTGTTACAAGATTATCAGCGAATCCATATGCTAGATGAGCAATAGTATTAGCAGAGGCAGGTGCAACAATAAATAAATCTGTGCGTTTTGCTAATTCGATATGGTTGATAACTTTTGGGTCATGCTCATCCATAACATCTAAATGAATAGCATTTTTTGATAACACTTGCAGGGTTAATGGTGTAATAAATTGTGTAGCAGCCTGAGTCATTATGATGTGAACATCATAGCCAATTTTAGTTAATTGACTCGTAAGATCTGCTGCTTTATAGGCAGATATACTACCAGAAACAGCTAAGGTAATATGTTTAGTCATGTTTGGTCATCCTTTCATATAATAAGTCAGCAATTGCCTCTTTGGTATCTGCAGATGCAACTTCGTTATTGGATATCAAAAGAGCCTTGTGCATACCTGTTTGGATATCAACTAAATCATTGGCGAGAATATAATCAGCATGATTTTTAGCTAGACTTGCTCTGGCTACTTTAATTAACTCTTCTTGAGGCACATTAACTAGAAGTTTAAAGCCGACTAGTTTAATATTAGGATTCCACTGTTTAACATAAGAGATAACTTTGGGTGTTTTTTTCAAAAAAAGAACCTGATAATCAGATGCAGATGAGATTTTCGGCTCACTGTTATGTTCACATAGAAAACAATTAAGGTTATCAGCTTGAGAGACTTGTTCCAAATCAGTCATGTAGACTGGAGTATAGTCAGAAACAGCCATACTATGAATTAGAATGTCATGGTGAGGAACCTGATCTTTGAGTGCAGCCATTAAGTCGTTAACTGTTTCCACTTCAATAATCCTTAGGCGCTTATTTGGCAGGGGTTTAGTGGCTGTTTTAGTAGTGACTAGGGTAACGTCATGATGATATTGTAAAAATCGCTCTGTGATTAATTTTCCAAGTTGCCCAGTTGAGTGATTAGTGATACCTCGTACTGCATCTATAGGTTCAGTTGTTCCACCTGATGTTATTATTAATTTCATAGTCATATTTTATCAAAAAAGGAGCTGATAGTAAACGGAAGATAATGACGCCAGACATTGTCTTGCGTTTGTATTAATATGGAATAGTAATAGATTTCTAGTAATTAAAACGAAGTTCTGGAAAGCAAGACACTATAGTAGCTAAAATCTAAATTTTAAGGTAAAATAGAGCAAGCGGTTTCAAGTGTGAAAGGAAGAATTGTGATAACTATTAGAGATTTAGCGTCACTGCCGATTTTTGTTTACGGTGATGGAAATAAAAAAGTTCCAGGAGCTTTGAGTCCTTTTGTGTGGACAGAGGTGTTTTTAAAAACTATCAATCAAGAACCTAATCAACTGATCTTACATATTTGGCCGATGACAAGAACAGTTATATTAGGAATGTTAGATAGACAGCTTCCCTACTTTGAGCTGGCTAAAACAGAGATTGGCAATAATGGTTATGTTCCTGTTACTCGTAATATTGGCGGTTTGGCTGTTGTCGCTGATGATGGGATTTTGAATTTTTCGCTTGTTATTCCAGACCATTTTTCGGAATCTATCAGTATTAGTAATGCTTATTTAATAATGGTTGATGTCATTAGAGAGAGTTTTTCGGATTATTATCAGCGTATTGAATATCACGAAATTAAAAATTCTTATTGCCCTGGTAATTTTGATCTTAGTATTGCAGGCCGCAAGTTTGCAGGTATCGCCCAGCGTCGTATCAAAAAGGGAATTGTTGTGTCTATTTACTTGAGCGTTTGTGGGGATCAAGCAGCGCGTGGTCAACTCATCAAGGATTTTTATGAGGCCGGAACACAAGGAGAAGTTACCAAGGTTAATTACCCTCAAATTGATCCAGAATGCATGGCAACTCTTTCAGAACTCCTTGAGACGCCTTTTACAGTGGCAGAAGTCCTTGAACGTCTTCGATTGACCTTGCGACAGCTTGGCTTTTCCCTCACGGAAAAAAGTCCAGATCAAGCCTTACTGACTAATTTTGATGCTGTCTATGAACGGATGCAGCTAGAAGTCGTCAGAAAGGAAGGCAAATGAAAGAAAGATTTAGTCCTTTATTTGAGCCTTTGACTTTGCCAAATGGGAGTCAATTGGATAATCGCTTTGTTTTGTCTCCTATGGTGACCAACTCATCTACAAAAGACGGTTATGTCACCCAAGATGATGTATCCTATGCTTTGAGACGAGCAGCTTCTGCCCCTCTACAAATTACAGGAGCGGCCTATGTGGATCCTTATGGTCAATTGTTTGAATATGGTTTTAGTGTTACAAAAGATGCCGATATTTCTGGCTTGAAAGAGCTAGCTCAAGCGATGAAGGCAAAGGGAGCTAAAGCTGTCTTACAACTGACCCACGCTGGCCGGTTTGCTAGCCATGCCTTGACTAAATATGGCTTTGTCTATGGGCCTAGTTACATGCAGTTGAGATCTCCCCAACCTCATGAAGTCAAACCTTTAACAGGTCAGCAAATAGAGGAATTGATTGCAGCTTACGCTCAGGCCACTCGGCGGGCAATTCAAGCAGGCTTTGATGGCGTGGAAGTATCTTCGGCGCAGCGCTTATTGATTCAAACGTTCTTTTCGACTTTTTCGAACAAGAGGACAGATAGTTATGGTTGTCAAACACTTTTTAATCGCTCTAAGTTAACTCTAGCTGTTTTGCAAGCTGTTCAACAGGTGATTAAACAAGAAGCTCCTGATGGGTTTATTTTTGGATTTCGTGCTACACCAGAAGAAACTAGGGGAAATGATATTGGTTATAGTATTGACGAGTTTTTGCAGTTGATGGATTGGGTACTTAATGTTGCAAAACTTGATTATTTAGCGATAGCAAGTTGGGGCCGTCATGTATTTCGAAATACTGTTCGTTCTCCTGGCCCTTATTATGGAAGGCGAGTTAATCAGGTAGTTAGAGATTATTTAAGAAATAAGCTACCTGTTATGGCTACAGGGGGAATGAACACACCTGACAAAGCTATTGAAGCACTAGCTCATGCTGATTTTATTGGAGTATCTACACCTTTTGTCGTGGATCCAGAATTTGCTCATAAAATCAAAGAAGGGTGTGAAGAGAGTATTCATTTAAGGATTCGACCTGCTGATTTGAAAAGTTTAGCGATTCCTCAGGCTTCTTTCAAAGATATTGTACCTTTGATGGACTACGGGGAATCATTGCCTAAAGAATCAAGAACTTTATTTCGTAGTCTTACTCACAATTATAAGGAGATTAAATGAAAGTCAGTATTCTTGATTATGGGGTGATTGATAAAGAAAAAACACCCCAAGAAGCTTTATTAGAAACGCGCTGCTTAGCACAAGTAGCCGACAAACTTGGTTTTCATCGTTTTTGGGTAGCAGAGCATCATAATATTTATGCCTTTGCAATAAGCAGTCCAGAGCTGTTGATGATGCATTTAGCAGATCATACCAAACAGATTCGGATAGGTTCAGGAGGTATTATGCCTCTACATTATAGTAGCTTTAAGATTGCAGAATGGATAATGACTTTAGAGGCCTTGCACCCTAATCGGATTGATTTAGGTATTGGCAACTCTTTAGGAACTACGTTAGTTCAAAGAGCTCTATCAAGTATCCATTGCAAAGACAGCTATAGTCAGGTTGTCACAGAATTATACCAGTATCTTAATCCTGATCATTTGTCACCACTACCGATTTTTGTTAACCCTAGGGGTAATACTTACCCTCAGATTTGGACGCTAAGCAATAGTTTGGAGACAGCAGAACTGGCTGGTCAATTAGGTTTAGGCTATACCTTTGGTATTTTCCCCTATATACCAAAAGATCCTATAACAGAAGCTAAAAGAGTATCGGCACATTATAGAAAGGCTTTTAGGCCTTCAAAGCTATTAAAAATCCCCAAGTTAATATTAGCAGTTTTTATTGTCCTTTCTGATACCGACGAGAAAGCAGAAGCTTTGGCTAAACCGTTGGACATTTGGATGCTTGGTCAGCAAGATTTTAATGAATTTAAGACCTACCCTGATGTTGAGGAGGCTAGAAACTATCACTTAACAGAGAAACAAAGAGAAGCCATTGCAGCAAATCGTAGTCGCATGGTTATTGGATCACCTCACACAGTCAAGAAACAATTGGATAGGCTGATAGAAGCTTGTCAAGCTGACGAATTATTAGCCATCCCCTTAGTTCCTGAATTTGCCAATAGACAACGAACCTTAGAGCTGCTAGCAGACTTATACGTGACCATTTAACCTTACCAAAAACAATTCCCTAAACTGAAAGGAAAGAAACAATGAAAAAAATTGCAAATTACTTATTAATTGAGAAAACAGATGACCGCTATACCATTAGCATGACACCAGAATTACAAGACGATATTGGTACTATTGGTTACGCTGAATTTACGGATAACGACCACCTTGCCGTTGATGACATTATCTTAAATCTAGAGGCTTCTAAGACTGTCATGTCTGTCTTGTCACCATTGGCTGGGGCAGTTGTTGAGCGCAATGAGGCAGCCACACTAACACCAACCCTTTTGAATTCAGAAAAAGCTGAGGAAAATTGGATTGTTGTGCTAACAGATGTTGATCAAGCAGCTTTTGATGCCCTAGAAGATGCCTAGTTCATTTGATTTATTAGGGGAAATGATTGGTCTGTTGCAAACAGAGCAGCTTACTAGTTCTTGGGCCTGTCCCTTGCCTAATGCTTTAACAAAGCGACAAGACTTGTGGCGGGCGCTCATTAACCAGCGCCCTGCTTTGCCCTTATCAAAAGATTACTTGAATCTGGAAGATGCTTATCTAGATGATTGGCGTGCTTCTTTTGTTCCTGTATCAGTCAAGGATTGCCAAAAAACTAATTATACCAGTCTTTTTCTTTACCATGGGGATATTAGGTATCTTGCTGTGGATGCTATTGTCAACGCTGCTAATAGTGAGTTATTGGGATGTTTTAGTCCTAACCATGGCTGTATTGATAATGCGATTCATACGTTTGCCGGAAGTCGTTTACGCTTAGCTTGTCAGGCAATCATGACTGAACAAGGCCGTAAGGAAGCCATTGGACAAGCAAAGCTTACCAGTGCTTATCATCTACCAGCCTCTTATATTATTCATACCGTAGGGCCAAGAATTACCAAAGGACACCACGTTTCTCCGATTCGAGCTGATTTGTTAGCACGTTGTTATCGTTCTAGTCTTGATTTGGCGGTTAAAGCAGGATTGACTAGCCTAGCTTTTTGCTCTATTTCAACAGGAGAATTTGGCTTTCCTAAAAAAGAAGCCGCTCAGATTGCTATTAAGACAGTTTTAAAATGGCAAGCAGAACATCCAGAATCTAAGACCTTAACTACCATTTTTAATACCTTTACATCAGAAGACAAGGCCTTATACGACACTTATTTGCAAAAGGAGAATAACTGTGAGTAATTGGACAACCTATCCTCAGAAAAACCTCACCCAGGCAGAACAACTGGCCCAATTAATCAAAGAAGCAGATGCACTTGTAGTTGGTATTGGAGCTGGCATGTCTGCAGCTGATGGTTTTACTTATATCGGGTCGCGTTTTGAGACGGCATTCCCAGATTTTATTGCTAAGTATCAGTTTTTGGATATGCTGCAAGCTAGCCTTTTTGATTTTGAAGATTGGCAAGAATATTGGGCTTTTCAAAGTCGCTTTGTCGCTTTGAATTATCTTGATCAGCCCGTAGGCCAGTCTTATCTTGATTTAAAAGAGATTTTGGGAACCAAAGACTATCATATTATTACTACTAATGCTGATAATGCTTTTTGGGTGGCTGGTTATGATCCTCATAACATTTTTCACATTCAAGGAGAATATGGTTTGTGGCAATGTAGCCAGCACTGCCATCAGCAAACTTATAAGGACGATACGGTCATCCGTCAAATGATCGCAGAGCAAAAAAACATGAAAGTCCCAGGTCAACTGATTCCTCATTGCCCTGAATGTGAGGCGCCTTTTGAAATCAATAAGCGTAATGAAGAAAAAGGAATGGTTGAAGATGCTGACTTTCATGCCCAAAAAGCACGTTATGAGGCTTTTTTATCAGAACATAAAGAGGGTAAAGTGCTTTATCTAGAAATTGGTGTGGGACATACGACGCCTCAGTTTATCAAACACCCCTTTTGGAAACGTGTCTCAGAAAATCCTAATGCCTTATTCGTTACCTTGAATCACAAACATTACCGCATCCCTCTGTCAATAAGGCGACAAAGCCTAGAACTGACAGAACACATTGCACAATTGATTAGCGCCACAAAAACCATTTACCAAAAATCGTAACCAAAGCCAATAGACGGTTAATTAAGAGATAGAGAAGGAGACTAACATGTACCTTATTGAACCGATTCGTAACGGTAAACGTATCACCGATGGAGCTGTTGCTCTAGCCATGCAAGTTTATGTTCAAGAAAATCTATTTTTAGATGATGATATTTTATTTCCCTACTATTGTGATCCCAAAGTTGAAATTGGAAAATTCCAGAATGCAGTTGTAGAAACTAATCAAGAGTATTTAAAAGAGCATCATATCCCTGTTGTTCGCAGAGATACTGGCGGTGGTGCCGTTTATGTAGATTCTGGTGCTGTTAATATTTGCTACTTGATTAATGATAATGGTATTTTTGGTGATTTTAAAAGAACCTATCAGCCCGCTATTGAAGCCCTTCATCATTTGGGAGCAACAGAGGTTGAAATGTCTGGACGGAATGACTTGGTTATTGATGGGAAAAAGGTATCTGGCGCTGCGATGACTATTGCTAATGGCCGTGTTTATGGGGGATATTCCCTTTTGCTAGATGTGGACTTTGAAGCCATGGAAAAAGCATTAAAACCTAATCGCAAAAAAATTGAATCAAAAGGCATCAGGTCAGTTCGTAGTCGCGTTGGAAACATCAGAGAACATTTAGCACCACAATACCAAGGTATTACGATTGAAGAGTTCAAAGATTTAATGGTTTGCCAATTGTTACAGATTGAGACGATTAGCCAAGCTAAGCGTTATGATTTAACGGAAAAAGACTGGCAACAAATTGATGCTTTAACAGAGCGCAAATATCACAATTGGGAATGGAATTATGGCAACGCGCCTCAATACCGTTACCATAGAGATGGCCGTTTTACCGGTGGAACAGTAGATATTCATTTAGATATTAAAAAAGGCTATATTGCAGCTTGTCGCATTTACGGAGATTTTTTTGGCAAGGCAGACATTGCAGAACTTGAAGGTCACTTGATAGGAACACGAATGGAAAAAGAGGATGTCTTAGCTACCCTCAATGCAATTGATTTAGCCCCTTATTTAGGTGCGATTACAGCAGAAGAATTAGGAGATTTGATATTTTCTTGATAAAAAAGATACCTCAGACCGGTAAAGTGTGATTAAAAACGAACAATAATTGTTTTAATTCAAATAAATGTACGTATGATATGAATTGTGATATAATGACGTCATTACGTAAAATTGAGGAGTCATCATGAAATCAGATATCGAAATTGCCCAAAGTGTCGCCTTACAACCAATCACTGACATTGTTAAAAAGGTTGGAATAGACGGCGATGACATTGAGCTTTATGGCAAATATAAGGCTAAATTGTCTTTTGAGAAAATGAAAGCTGTCGAAGCTAATGAGCCTGGAAAATTAATCTTGGTAACTGCTATTAACCCTACTCCAGCAGGAGAAGGAAAATCAACCATGTCTATTGGACTGGCAGATGCCTTAAATCAAATGGGAAAAAAAACCATGCTTGCCTTACGTGAACCCTCCCTTGGTCCTGTTATGGGGATTAAAGGCGGGGCAGCAGGTGGTGGTTATGCCCAAGTATTGCCTATGGAAGACATTAATCTTCACTTTACTGGTGACATGCATGCCATTACAACCGCTAATAATGCATTATCTGCTTTGATTGACAATCATTTGCAGCAAGGAAACGATTTAGGAATTGATCCTCGCCGCATTATTTGGAAGCGCGTGTTGGACCTTAATGATCGTGCTCTTCGTCAGGTAATTGTTGGCTTAGGTAGTCCAGTGAATGGTGTGCCACGCGAAGATGGGTTCGATATCACAGTAGCTTCTGAAATCATGGCAATTTTATGTTTGGCAACTGACTTAAAAGATCTAAAGAAACGTCTTGCTGATATCGTTGTGGCTTATACCTATGATCGTAAGCCTGTCTATGTGCGTGACTTGAAGGTTGAAGGAGCCTTGACATTAATTCTAAAAGATGCTATCAAGCCAAACTTGGTGCAGACTATTTATGGAACACCAGCTCTTATTCATGGGGGGCCATTTGCTAATATTGCTCATGGTTGTAATTCTGTCCTTGCTACCTCAACAGCTTTGCGATTAGCAGATTACACTGTTACCGAAGCAGGATTCGGGGCCGACCTAGGAGCTGAAAAATTCCTAAATATCAAAGTACCTAATCTTCCTAAAGCACCAGATGCTATCGTTATTGTTGCAACCTTGCGCGCCCTTAAAATGCATGGAGGTGTCGCCAAATCAGATTTAGCCGCTGAAAATTGTGAGGCTGTTCGCTTAGGATTTGCCAACTTAAAACGTCACGTGGAAAACATGCGCCAATTCAAAGTTCCAGTTGTGGTGGCTATCAATGAATTTGTAGCAGATACCGAGGCTGAAATTGCTACCTTAAAAGCGCTTTGTGAAGAGATTAAGGTTCCAGTAGAATTAGCCAGTGTTTGGGCAAATGGAGCTGAGGGAGGCTTAGCATTAGCTAAAACAGTGGTTCGTGTGATTGATCAAGAAGCTGCTGACTACAAACGTCTCTATTCAGATGAGGATACTTTGGAAGAAAAAGTGATCAATATCGTTACCCAGATTTATGGTGGCAAAGCTGTTCAATTTGGCCCCAAGGCCAAAACACAATTGAAGCAGTTCGCAGAATTCGGTTGGGATAAATTGCCTGTTTGTATGGCTAAGACCCAATACAGTTTTTCAGATAACCCATCCTTGCTTGGAGCGCCAACCGATTTTGACATTACCATTCGTGAATTTGTTCCTAAAACAGGAGCAGGTTTTATTGTTGGTTTAACAGGTGATGTGATGACCATGCCTGGTTTGCCTAAAGTTCCAGCTGCCATGGCAATGGATGTAGCAGAAAATGGCACAGCCCTCGGTCTCTTTTAGGAAAAATTGCTCGAATAATTCGAGCAAGCGCTCCTTTCTTCCCGCTTTACTGTGATATAATAAGGTAAATGAGATTTTGGAGGGATGATTATCAAAAAGAAAGCAAAAGTAAAATATTTGCTCCATAAAGGGAAACATGGATTTTTAAGAGGAATTTTTAGTAGAACAACAATCATTGTATTATTAATTATTTTGCAATTAGTTTTCTTATTTCAATCTTATGCCTGGATGGAGCAGTACCGTGTTTGGATAACGATTCTTGAAAGTGTCTTTGCTATTACTATTGTTTTATATTTAGTTAATAGTGATATGGATGCTATTTCAAGAATGACGTGGTTAATTTTGATTATGATTGCTCCATTACTAGGGTCACTGTTTTTAATTTATACAAAATTGGATTGGGGTTACAGAGGGCTAAAACAAAGAATAAATCATCTTGTAGATCTGTCTGCACCTTACCTTAGCGATGATGACGCTATATTAGAGGTATTAAAGGATAGCACATCAACCACATATCATTTAGTACAGTACTTAGAAAGAAGTCGTGGCAACTTTCCGATTTATAATAATACAAGGGTAACTTACTTCCCAACAGGTGAAACTTTTTTTGATAGTTTAAAAGAACAGTTATTCTTAGCTAAAAAGTACATTTTTCTTGAATTTTTTATTATTGCAGAAGGCCAAATGTGGGGAGAAATCCTTAGTATTCTAGAAAAAAAAGTCAGTGAAGGTGTAGAAGTTAGGGTGTTGTTTGATGGCATGAACGAACTATCAACGCTATCATCAGATTACGCCAAGAGATTAGAACAAATAGGGATTAAAGCTAAATCATTTTTACCGATTTCACCCTTTATCTCTACCTATTACAATTATCGAGATCACCGAAAAATTGTCGTTATTGATGGGGAGGTATCATTCACTGGAGGTATTAATCTAGCAGATGAGTACATTAATGAAGTAGAGCGTTTTGGCCACTGGAAAGATGCTGGTTTAATGCTTGAGGGTGAAGCAACAGACAGCTTTTTAATTTTGTTTTTACAAATGTGGTCTATCACAGAAAAAGAACTGATTATTGATCCTTATCTTTCAGATCATTCTTTAAAACTTCCTTCAGATGGCTATGTTATTCCCTACGGTGATTCCCCGCTTGATACTGATAAAATAGGTAAAAATGTTTATATAGACATTTTAAATCATGCTAAAGAGTACGTTTATATCATGACACCTTACCTTATTTTAGATAGCGAGATGGAACACGCTTTACGGTTTGCATCAGAACGTGGAGTAGATATCCGAATTATTATGCCAGGAGTGCCAGATAAGGGGGTACCATATGCCTTAGCTAAAACCTATTATAAAGCTTTGATGTCTTCTGGAGTAAAAATTTATGAGTATCAACCAGGGTTCGTTCATTCAAAGGTATTTATCTCTGATAATACAAAAGCAGTTGTCGGAACAATTAACTTAGACTATCGTAGCCTTTATCATCATTTTGAATGCGCGACTTATTTATATCGTGTGTCAGTTATTGCTGATATTGTGAATGACTTTAATGAAGCTCAAAAGCAATCACTATTGATGACATCAGATCATTTGACGCAACGTCCTTGGTATCAAAAATTGATAGGATTATTAGTACGAATAATTGCCCCTCTCTTGTAATTTTCGTAAAATATGTTATAATATCTGTATGCGATGAGTCGATTGTGACTGCAAAGTCACTTTTGCGCAGGGGAGGTCATTAAGGCGGGAAGCCGACTTTGATAATCTGTGTGAACCATTTTATCACAATCTTATTTATTAAGAATGCCCCTTGGATTGAGATATTCTCAATCCTTTTTTTAATTTTATTATCTTAGTTAAAATTCAGAATGTATCAGTGATTACTGTGTTTCAAAATAAGAAAGTAGTTTTTCGGGTATGAGTGCTATGACTTGACAAATGCTAATAACATTTGCATAATGTAGGTAGAGATGAAAACTTATGAAAAGAGATGATCTTATGCAAATTATTAAGCGTGATGGCCACGTTGCTGATTTTGATCCAGATAAAATTTATCAAGCAATTATTAAAGCAGCAAGGACGGTCTATGTTATTGATGACACGTGGCGACAAAACTTAACACATGTCACTAAAAAAGTAGTTATTGATTTAGAAGAAGCACATGTAGAACGTCCTACTATCAATATGGTCCAATCCCTTGTGGAGAATCGTTTGATGGATGCTGGATATATTACCATTGCAGAACATTACATTTCTTATCGTCTTCAGCGAGATTTAGAGCGCAATGGCTATGGTGATAAGATTGTGGTTCACTTGCGTTTTGAACAAATAAAATAAAAACGCTTCTAATGGCATTTTAGTGTCTTTGAGGGGATAAGGTTTAAATACCTAACAGATAAAAATCTGTTAGGTATTTTTTTGCTACTATTAGGTGTATTCTATATTACATAGAACTTAAGCATTCAAGCTTTAGTTTAACTTTCTGTTTATTTTTTGCTACATTTTGGGAAACTCCCCTCCTTTCTTAGTTGAGGTGAATAAACTTTTATTTGATAAATTATATCCTTAGTCTTAATGAAACAGTCTAGGATAATACTACTTCGAAGTGACAGCTAGTAGTTTCCAATTTTTAAGTAGTCTAAAATTATGTTTTTTTAATTTCAAAACCATGCTTTTTAGAGATTTTATAATACTTATTTATCCCCATTTTTTATATTAATGGTACGAAGAAAAGTTAGTTGCTCTTTCCACAAGTATTTTTGATTAGTGAGTTTAATTTGCTTTGTATTTGTTGATTGATAGTAATAGAGAGATAGCGTTTTTTTCCAGTTATTATTATTCTATCAGATTTATCTAATGTAAAGTTTCTATAAGAGTCTGATGTCGTGTAATCAATCACTAAATGAGTAGGGGTTAGTTGATAGTGAATATCAGGGCAATTTTGTTTTAAAAAGAGAGCCAATTGACGTTCCCGCTGTTTTAGATAACGCTTAATAAAGCGAAGATTTTTTTGAAACATCCCATTTTCTAAATAAAGAGCTAATGCTTTTTGCATTAGTAAGTTCGTGTCTAAATCAATCAATGATTTTTGGGTTAAAAAATGAGGTTTTAAACCTGACGGTAAAACTAGAGCTCCGATACGGAGTGCAGGAAAAACACTCATTGAAAAAGATTTTAGGTAGATGATTCGGTGATGAGTGTCATAATAATGAATTGGTGGCTCTTTAAGTTTCACAAAATCTCCTAAATAATCATCTTCTAAAATATAAACCTGGTATCGTTGTGCTAGACGAACAATAGCTTCCTTTTCCTTAGTGCTATAAGAAAGTCCCAGAGGATGTGAAAATCGTGAAATCGTGTAAAAAAATTTAATATCGCCAGTTTGAAATAAAGATTCTAAGAGTTCTAAATCAAGGCCATTAAAGTGTCTAGAGATAGTTTGATAGGGTAATCCTAACTGAGCAACAATAGCTTCCATCCGATGATAAGTAGGCTTTTCAAGGAGAATTGTTTTGCCCGTATTAGGAAAAGGCATTTGTGATAAAATATAAAGCGCTTGTTGCGTCCCAGAGGTGATTAATAGTTGGTCTTTGTTACTGTAAACACTATTTTCAGCTAAGTAAAGAAGCAAAGCTTCCCTTAGTTCTTCTAGTCCTTCGGTTTTGTGATAATAATGAAAGAGGTATTTGTCTTTAGCACTTAAGGCCTCATTTAAGCAGAGTCGGAAATCTTCATAAGCCATATTATTATAATCTTCAAGACTTAGATTAAGAACATTATCGGGCATGCTTACGTTACCCAAAACATAATAACCACTTTTAGGAACAGCATAAATTAAGTGACGATATTTTAATTCTAAAAGAGCCCGCTGAACAGTATCTTTGCTACAATAATAAACCTTACTTAGTACCCTAATTGAAGGTAGCTTGTCCCCTTTTTTTAGTCGCTGTTTCTGGATATCTTGTTCGATATTGGAAATGATTGTTTGATATTTTGTTGTCATAAATTGTCCCCATACAGTTAAGTGTTATAACTATTGTATCTTATGCCTCTTTTTCTTACAATAGTTATTATAGAAAAGAGGTAATAGCTATGAAACGGATTGTTGTGGCAAATGATCTGGTTGGTGTTGGTAAGGTAGCCTTGTCTGCTAGTATTCCTTTAATGGCTTCTTGTTTGTTAGAGCAAGTTTTATTACCAACTTGCCTTTTATCAAGCCATACTGGCGGAGGACAGAACCCTGTGAAGCATACTACATCAAGTATATTAGACGTTTTTTTAACAGATTGGGACAACAAAAGAATTAAGTTTGACGGCATTTTTATAGGTTATTTTACGACAACAAGAGATGGGCAAAAGCTGCTAGAATGGCTTTCAAGAAAGCAACTTCCCTTAATTTTAGATCCAATTATGGCAGATAATGGAAAACTTTATCAAGGCTTCAGTCAAAAACATATAGAGATTATGATAAAACTTACTCAAAAAGCTGAGCTTGTTTTACCTAATATTAGTGAGGCTTGTCTATTAACACAAACAGCTTATTTAGCAAAAAATTATGATGAAGAAGATATTAGACAGGTGGCTAGAAAATTAGCTAAGCTTGGACCTAAACAGGTTGTCATTAGCGGAATCTCTTTTGAGGAGGGCAGCATTGGTTTTGCTTACTATCAGTCAGATTCAGATCAATTAACATTCCATTTTGGGAAGCAATTCCCTTACCATTTCTATGGTACAGGAGATATAGCATCAGCTATTATAACAGCAGGATTCTATTATCAGCTACCACTAACACAAATTCTAGATCTTGTTGTTTCATTTCTTGAAAAAGTATTGCAAAATACCCTTACATTAAAAAGAGATTTAATCTTAGGTGTTGCTTATGAATCTCATTTAAATTACTTAACTAAATCGTTTAAAAAGTTGTTGGAGGAAAAAAATGTCATCTCAAAAATTAGCTAATTATATTGAATTGAGTATGTATGCCGCTTTAATTTTTATTTCAGTACAAGTGTTGCGTGTCCCTGTCGGTATGCAGTTTATTCATCTTGGCAATGCATTAGTTGTTATTGCAGTCTTAATCTATGGTAGTAAAAAAGGAGCTCTAGTTGCTAGTCTTGGTTTAGGGATCTTTGATGTTTTGAACGGCTATGCTTCAGTCGTTTGGATAACTATCTTAGAATCCTTGGCTATTTGTTTAATTTTGCATTTGGTATATGAAAGAGCTATGCAATCTAGTAAAAAACCAAAAGCCATTATAACAATAACAGTTATTGCTGCATTGTCAAAATTAACTATTAACCTTATAAAATACTTACTGTTAGCTTATATAGGTACTCAGCTACCACTTTCGGTATCTTTTTGGGTAGCTCTTGGAAAAATTGGTGGTAGTTTCGGAACATCTTTTGTGACTTTAGTTGCTGTTCCTCTTTTGTATCCTGTTATCAAAAACTTAAAAGAAAAGGTTACAATCGGACAAGCAAAAAGAGGTTTTTGATACAAGTACCTTATCGATAAAAAAGCAAGGTACACTTTTAGTCAAATATTGACAAAAGGTTACAATTTTGCCATAATGAAATAACTATAAAGCCGTTTTGACGGCTTTTTTGATGACAGTTAAGGAAGAAACGATGAGTATTTTAGAAGTTAAGCAGTTGAGTCACGGTTTTGGGGATCGGGCTATTTTTGAAAATGTGTCATTTCGCCTCTTAAAAGGCGAACATATTGGACTAGTTGGGGCAAATGGTGAAGGAAAATCAACCTTTATGAGTATAGTCACAGGACATTTACAGCCTGACGAAGGAAAAGTAGAGTGGTCGAAGTATGTCACTGCAGGTTACCTGGATCAACATACAGTGTTGGAATCAGGACAAACCGTTCGTGATGTCTTGCGAACTGCTTTTGATGAGTTATTTAAGACCGAGAATCGTATTAATGAGATTTACGCGTCAATGGCAGATGATAAAGCTGATATTGCTGTTTTGATGGAAGAAGTAGGTGAGCTTCAAGATCGTTTAGAAAGTCGTGATTTCTATACTTTGGATGCTAAGATTGATGAAGTAGCGCGTGCGCTTGGTGTTATGGATTTTGGAATGGAGTCAGATGTTACATCCTTATCAGGTGGGCAACGAACAAAGGTTTTATTAGCCAAATTACTATTAGAAAAACCTGATATTCTGCTATTAGATGAACCAACTAACCATTTGGATGCTGAGCATATTGAATGGTTAAAACGCTATTTACAACATTATGAAAATGCTTTTGTGTTGATTTCGCATGATATTTCTTTCTTAAATGATGTGATTAATATTGTTTATCATGTTGAAAATCAAAGTTTAGTTCGCTATACTGGGGATTATTACCAATTTCAAGCTGTTTATGAGATGAAACAATCTCAACTTGAAGCAGCCTATGAACGTCAACAAAAAGAGATTGCTAACTTGCAGGATTTTGTCAACCGAAATAAGGCTCGGGTAGCGACACGTAACATGGCAATGTCTCGCCAAAAAAAACTTGATAAGATGGATATAATTGAACTTCAAGCTGAGAAACCAAAACCAAATTTTGAATTTAAGCAAGCTAGAACTCCCAGTCGATTCATTTTTCAAACAAAAAATCTTGTGATTGGTTATGATTACCCATTGACCAAAGAACCCTTAAATATAACGTTTGAAAGAAATCAAAAAATTGCTATTGTTGGGGCCAACGGTATTGGAAAATCTACTTTGCTAAAAAGTTTATTAGGTGTTATTGAGCCTTTAGAAGGTCATATTGTCACAGGGGATTTTTTAGAAGTTGGCTACTTTGAACAAGAAGTGACAGGTGTTAACCGACAAACTCCGCTAGAAGTAGTTTGGGATGCTTTTCCTGCCTTAAATCAGGCAGAAGTTCGAGCGGCACTAGCTCGTTGCGGACTAACATCAAAACATATCGAAAGTCAAATTCAAGTACTTTCGGGTGGTGAACAAGCAAAAGTTCGTTTTTGTTTGTTGATGAATCGTGAAAATAACGTGCTTATTTTAGACGAACCAACAAATCATCTTGATATTGATGCTAAAAATGAGCTCAAACGTGCTTTAAAAGCATATAAGGGTTCTATTTTAATGGTTTGTCATGAACCTGATTTCTACAATGGGTGGGTAACCGATACTTGGGATTTTAGTAAGTTAACCTAAACTATTCCTTAATTTTTTACACAGAAATTACTAAAATCAGTAAAGATATAGAATAAATACTGCTAGATATGTGATGGTTTAGGTAACTGATCACCAACCAAAAAAGATGTGACTACATCTTTTTTTTATCTAATGGAATGGTGTAAAGTCGTTTAATAATAGCTTATTTTTTGATGATCAGTTGTTCATGAAATTGTTGGTGATTAACAAGTCATTTAAGATACAAACGTTATTACTAAAAAGTGATTCAAATAGTTTCCCTATTTTTATGTTTTTTTAAAATTTATTACGAATAAATAGATAAAGACAGTGAAGATGATTAGTAAGTACATCTGCTAAGATTACGAATAGATGGGGACAATAAATGACGAATTTAACGTTTTATGCAAAAATCGGTATTTCAGAAGAAGAGCATGACTCTTTTGTTAAAGAACATCAGCAAATTAGCGTTTTACAAGGTAGTGATTGGGCAAAAATCAAAAATCAATGGCAGAATGAGCGAATTGGTATCTATAAAGAGGAAAAGCAGGTTGCCTCTTTATCACTTTTGATTAAGCTATTGCCACTTGGAAGAAGCATTATTTATATTCCAAGAGGGCCAGTCATGGATTATCTTGACCGTGATTTGGTGGCATTTACCATGAAAACACTAAAGGATTATGGTAAAACTAAAAAGGCCCTCTTTATCAAATATGATCCAGCTATCCTGTTAAAACAATACGCACTGGGACAGGAAGAAGAAGAAAAACCTTTAGCTTTAGCAGCTATTAAGAATCTCCAAGAAGCTGGTGTTCATTGGACTGGTTTAACAATGGAGATTGCAGATAGTATCCAACCTCGTTTCCAAGCTAATATTTACACTCAAGAAAACCTTGAGATGCAATTTCCTAAGCATACCAGACGTTTAATAAAAGATGCTAAGCAGCGTGGTGTAAAAACATATCGTGTCAGTCAATCAGAACTTCACAAATTTTCCAAGATTGTCTCCTTAACAGAAAAACGTAAAAATATTTCTTTGCGTAACGAAGCTTACTTTCAAAAGTTGATGACTACTTATGGGGATAAGGCCTACTTACATCTAGCAAAAGTGAATATTCCTCAAAAACTAGATCAATACCGCCAGCAATTAATTCTTATTAACCAAGATATTACTCGCACCCAAGCTCATCAAAAGAAGCGTTTAAAAAAATTAGAAGATCAAAAAGCTTCTTTAGAACGTTATATAACTGAATTTGAAGGCTTTACAGACCAATATCCTGAGGAAGTTGTTGTAGCAGGTATATTATCTATTTCTTATGGAAATGTTATGGAAATGCTTTATGCTGGGATGAATGATGATTTTAAGAAGTTTTATCCTCAGTATCTGCTGTATCCTAATGTTTTTCAGGATGCTTATCAAGATGGTATTATTTGGGCTAACATGGGAGGAGTAGAAGGCTCGCTTGATGATGGACTTACCAAATTTAAGGCCAACTTTGCTCCGACAATAGAAGAATTTATAGGAGAATTTAATCTCCCTGTCAGCCCACTTTATCATATTGCTAATACCATGTACAAAATACGAAAACAGTTAAAGAATAAACATTAAAAGACTCGCTCATTTTGGCGAGTCTTTTAATGTTTATTCTGTTATTCCCATTCAACTGTTGCGGGTGGTTTACTTGTGATGTCGTAGACGATACGGTTAACGTGGTCAACTTCATTTACGATACGTGTTGAGATTTTTTTCAAGACATCCCAAGGAAGTTGAGCAAAGTCAGCTGTCATACCATCAATAGACGTAATAGCACGAATGGCGATGGTATAATCATAAGTACGACCATCTCCCATGACGCCTACAGAACGGACACCTGTGTTAACTGTAAAGTATTGCCACACGTCACGATCAAGTCCAGCCTTAGCAATTTCTTCACGAAGGATAGCGTCTGATTCGCGAACGGTTTCAAGTTTTTCTTCAGTAATTGCTCCCATGACACGGATAGCAAGTCCAGGACCTGGAAATGGTTGGCGCCAAACAATTTCTTCAGGCATTCCAAGAGCGATTCCAAGCGCTCGAACTTCATCTTTGAAAAGAGTGTTTAAGGGCTCAATCAATTCAAACTGCATGTCTTCGGGGAGACCACCCACATTGTGATGTGATTTGATGGTTTGAGCAGTTTCTGTTCCTGACTCAATGATATCAGTATAAAGTGTTCCTTGGGCAAGGAAGTCAACACCTTTTAATTTGCTGGCTTCATCATCAAAAACATAGACAAATTCATTACCAATAATTTTACGTTTTTTCTCAGGATCTTCAACGTCTGCAAGAAGGTCTAAGAAACGTTTTGAAGCATCCACACGGATAATATTTAGGCCAAATTTGCCCCCAAGCATTCCCATAACTTGATCGCCCTCGTCTTTACGAAGAAGACCGTGATCAACGAAAATACAAGTTAATTGGTCACCGATAGCTTTTTGAAGTAGAACACCAACAACTGAAGAATCAACTCCACCAGAAAGACCTAGAAGAACTTTACGATCGCCTACAGTTTCACGAATTTTAGCAATTTCCATGTCAATAAAATTATCCATTGACCAATCACCACGCGCGCCACAAATTGATATAGCAAAGTTTTTAAGAATGTCATTTCCATAAACAGAGTGTCTCACTTCTGGGTGGAACTGAATACCGTAAAGGTTTTTCTCAGTATTTTCAATAGCTGCATAGGGACAGTCATTTGAGTCTCCAACAAGGTGGAAACCTTCTGGAATTTCAGTAACAGCATCACCATGGCTCATCAAAACGAGTTGTTCTTGAGGTGTGCCTGAAAATAATTTTGACGTTTCACGAAGATGAAGGGTTGACTGACCGTATTCACGATTACCAGCTTGTCCAGCAGGAACAACTTTACCACCTAATTTATGGGTGATTAATTGCATACCGTAACAGATACCAAGAATCGGAATCCCTAGTTCAAAGATTTCAGGGTCAATGCCAAAGGCGTTATCAGCGTAAACAGAGTTAGGCCCTCCTGATAAAACGATACCTATGGGATTGATCTCACGAAGTTCTTGAGCGGTGATTTTATGGCTTTTTAGTTCGGAGAAAACACCAAACTCTCGAATACGTCTAGCAATAAGCTGATTGTACTGGCTACCATAATCAAGAACGATAATTTTTTGAACATCATTCAAAATTGAAATTTCAGTCATTATAATCCTTTCATTCTATACCAACCGTCAGGTTGATAGTTGTCAACTTATTGTAGCATATTTTCATCGAAAAGACATTACAATTTCTCTAGCTCGTTGGAAAAAAACGTAATCGTTATGTTACAATAGAGGCTATGAAAGGGAATTAAGACAACAGGGAGGGCCTATGCTAAGAAAAAAGAGAATTTTGGGTTTATTTCGACTTGTTGAATTAATTTTCCTAGGATTATTGTTGAGTTTAGTTGTTTCGTACCTTGCGTGGACCAATAGTTTTGCAACACTTCATAATATATTAGCAACTGTCGGAATAGTGGAACGAAGCAAAGATCAACAGCCTCGCTATCACATTGGACAAGCTATTCAAGTACAAAAAAGTGGTCCATATCATCAATGGATTGGAACTATTAATAAACAGGTAGAAGATATAGCCGAAAATTACCGAGTGAGTTATCATTATGAAGTGGTATTTCCAATAGGAAAAGTCACTGTTTCTTTGCCAGAACATAACCTGAAAGAGCCTGATAAACCGAGGTTTAAAAAAGGAGATATCGTTAAATTATCTTCATTAACTAAAAAGCCACATATAAAAGTATATCAAGGTCAATTAGCGACTATTAAACAAGTTAAAAAATGCTATGACTATTCGTTAGGAGGATATCAGTACGATATTAATCTGAAAGATAATCTAAGATTAGATGGAATTTCAGAGCAAGATTTTGTTAAACCTTATTATATTAGGTTCAATAAAGGAAATTCCCCTGAGCAAAACAATCGTCTTTTGCGAAAAGCTTTCGCTTATGCAAAGCAGCATCCAAATAGCGTTATATCTTTTCCAAAGGGGCAATTTCACATTGGCTCTTTGCCTTCACAAAAAGATTATTTTGAGCTTCCATCTGATACAGCTATTATTGGTCATCAGACAGAGTTCATTATTCACGGTAAAATGTTGTGGTTTGGATTCCCTACAGGACCAAAGGCTGAACAAGGTGTTCGTAATCTCGTGTTGACTGGAGTGCATTTCAAAGCAAATGATTTGAAAAAAGGAGACCACTTTATGATTATGGCTGATCATGGTACTGATTGGCATATTTACGATAACAAATTTACTATGGTTCATAAGCGTAATAGTCATATTTTTGATTTAGGATCTCTACAAAATTCATTGTTTGAGAAAAACCAATTTATTGGCTATGCGCCAGAATTAGTACAAGACCAACAGCTGCTATCAAAGGCTCAAGGGCATGATTTTTTTTCAGAAGTCATTCAGTTTGATGCTGCTGTTCATCATTTTGCATGGGATGGAGGTCTACTTAGTAATATTGCTCCAAACTATGAAGCATTTAACCAAACTCGACATCTATGTCACAATATTACTGTAAGCCAAAATCAATTTTTACCTTATATAGATCCGACTGGTTGCCTGAGAGCCTATAGTGGTTCTATTGGTCAGCATTCCTCAAAAGTAGGAGTTATTAGGGTTTTAAATAATGTTTTTACCTCATCCATTGTTACTAAAGCGAAGCTCACTAGTTGGTTTATGGAACCTATTCATTTTCCACCAAATTCACCGGTTATTGTCGCAGGTAATATCATTAATTGATGCCAAATACCTCAATATTTACAATTCAATTTTCATCAAAAATATGATAAAATAGATGAATAACCGACTTGAGGAGTGTGGCATGTTACCAGCTTATATAAAAATTCATGATGCAATTAAAAAAGACATTGATCTGGGCATCTGGCCAATTGGTAGTCGCTTACCAAGTGAACGACATTTAGCGGAACATTTCACCGTTAGTCGAATGACTCTACGGCAGGCTATTACATTACTAGTAGAAGAAGGGATTCTTGAAAGGCGGATAGGAAGTGGTACTTATGTTGCCAGTCATCGTGTTCAAGAAAAAATGCGAGGAACAACAAGTTTCACAGAAATTATACGCTCCCAAGGACGACAACCCTCCTCTAAATTATTATCCTATCAAAAGCAATTAGCTAGTGATACCGAAGTTAAAGAATTGAACTTAGACAAAACAGACTTGGTCATTCGAATGGAACGTATCCGCTATGCAGACAGTGTCCCTTTGGTGTACGAAATTGCTTCAATCCCAGAAAAATTTATAAAAACGGTTAAACGAGCTGATATTACAGAACACTTTTTTCACTCATTGATAGCAAATGGTTACGAGATTGGTAAAAGTAAACAGACAATCTACGCTAAGCTAGCAAGTGAGCGTGTAGCCTCCTACTTGGAAGTTGCTAAAGGACATGCCATTTTGGCTCTAACTCAGGTGTCTTACTTTACAGACGGCAAACCTTTTGAGTATGTCCGCAGTCAGTATATCGGTGACCGTTTTGAATTTTACTTAGAAAATAATTAGTAAAGAAGTCATTTATGACTTCCTTTTTTACACGAACAGCACAAGGCAATTAATTTGCTACTGTTAAAAACAATCATAGTATGATAAAATGAACATTATGGAAATTGAAAAAACAAACAGGATGAATGCCCTTTTTGAATTTTATGCAGCTTTGCTAACAGATAAACAAATGAATTATATTGAACTGTATTATGCCGATGATTATAGCTTAGCTGAGATTGCTGATGAATTTGGTGTCAGTCGTCAGGCTGTCTATGATAATATTAAGCGTACGGAAAAAATTTTAGAGACTTATGAGATGAAACTTCATATGTATTCGGATTATGTTGTTCGAAGTGAAATCTTTGACGACATGATTGCTCACTACCCTCATGATGAGTATTTGCAAGAAAAAATTTCCATTCTAACCAGTATTGACAATAGAGAGTAAGAGGAGTTTTGACTATGGCTTTTGAAAGCTTAACCCAACGTTTGCAAGATGTGTTTAAACACATTCGCGGTAAAAAGAAATTATCAGAATCAGATGTTCAAGAAGTGACAAAAGAGATTCGTCTAGCTCTTTTAGAAGCCGATGTCGCTTTACCAGTTGTTAAAACCTTTATTAAGCGCGTACGTGAGCGCGCTATTGGCCATGAGATTATTGATACTCTTGATCCAACACAACAAATTCTTAAGATTGTTAATGAAGAATTAACGAGTATTTTAGGCTCAGAAACTGCAGAGATTGATAAATCTCCAAAAATTCCAACTATTATCATGATGGTCGGTTTGCAAGGGGCTGGTAAAACAACTTTTGCAGGAAAACTCGCTAATAAATTAATTAAAGAAGAAAACGCGCGACCACTGATGATTGCTGCCGATATTTACCGTCCAGCGGCCATTGATCAGTTAAAAACACTGGGGCAACAAATCAATGTACCTGTTTTTGATATGGGGACAGACCACTCAGCAGTCGATATTGTCAGAAAAGGTTTGGAACAAGCTCGTGAAAACCACAATGACTATGTCTTGATTGATACTGCGGGTCGCTTGCAAATTGATGAAAAACTGATGGGAGAGCTGCGCGATGTCAAGGCTTTAGCACAACCAAATGAAATTCTTTTGGTTGTAGATAGCATGATTGGTCAAGAAGCTGCCAATGTAGCCTACGAGTTTAATCATCAGTTGAGCATCACAGGGGTTGTGTTAACAAAGATTGATGGTGATACACGTGGAGGTGCGGCGCTATCTGTCCGTGAAATCACTGGGAAACCAATTAAATTTACAGGTATTGGTGAAAAAATCACAGATATTGAAACATTTCACCCAGACCGCATGTCCAGTCGGATTTTGGGAATGGGGGATTTGCTTACCCTCATTGAAAAAGCTAGCCAGGAATATGATGAGAAAAAATCCTTAGAGTTAGCTGAAAAAATGCGTGAAAACACCTTTGATTTCAATGATTTTATTGAACAGTTAGATCAAGTGCAAAATATGGGGCCTATGGAAGACCTCTTGAAAATGATTCCAGGAATGGCTGGTAACCCAGCTTTGGCCAATATCAAAGTTGACGAAAACCAAATTGCTCGCAAACGTGCTATTGTCTCTTCAATGACACCCGCTGAACGTGAAAATCCTGACTTACTAAACCCGAGTCGTCGCCGTCGTATTGCAGCTGGTTCCGGGAACAGCTTTGTAGAAGTTAATAAATTTATCAAAGACTTTAACCAAGCCAAAAGCATGATGCAAGGGGTTATGTCGGGCGATATGTCTAAAATGATGAAAGATATGGGTATTAATCCCAATAATCTTCCTAAAAACATGCCTGCTGGTATGCCAGATATGTCTTCCTTAGAAGGAATGATGGGACAAGGTGGTATGCCTGATTTATCTGGCCTTGGTGGTGATATGGATATGAGTCAACTATTTGGTAAAGGGTTTAAAGGAAAAATTGGCCAATTTGCCATGAAACAGGCCATGAAACGGCAGGCTAACAAACTAAAAAAAGCAAAGAAAAAACGAAAATAAAAGAGACGAAAATTTTCGTCTCTTTTTGATGTGAAATTCATTTATCTTGTATACAAGATTATTAAAATTACGGAAGACCGTGTTACATACCATGATGAGTTCATTATCAATCTAACTTAAATTTCTAAGGGCCTAAAATTAGCGATAATTTTGCCAATAATGCGAGGTTCTTCGCTATAGGGAGCAAACTTATCAGAATATTTTTTATTTAAGGACACTAGACGTAATCCCTCATCTTCACGAAATACCTTTTTGATATATGTTTGCCCATCCCATTCGACTGCATAAATTGCTCCATCGTAATCAAAACTATTTTGTTTTATAAGAACAACTTCACCATTTAAATAAGTTGGCTCCATAGAATCTCCAAAAACCCAAGACGCAAAATCGTATTCTAATTGTTCATCGTAAAAGACAACATCAAAGTTACCATCACCAAAATAGGAGTAACCAGTACCAGCAGATAAACTTTCATAGACCCGATAAGCATATAATTGTGATGGTTTATCTATGAGATCTTTAGATTTTTTGTCTATTTGATGATTTAACAATCGCTCTGAATAGCCAATTACTTTTTCTTTATTAGATATTGTCAGCTGGTTATAAGGCGTTAGCAATCTATAGTTTGGGTCGAAATAATCAGATGTCACATTGAATAGATGCAATAAGGCATTTAAATGTTTTTCATTTGGTATATTCTTACCTTTTTCCCAATTAGATATTGTCATTTTATTGACATGCAACAATCTTCCCAATTCTGATTGAGTTATTCCCTTTGATAATCGTGCTGTTTTTAGTTGATGTCCAGAAAACATTTGGTAGCTCCTTTAGTAAAGTTATAACTTTACTAATAGTATCAAAAAAATAAAACGAAAGCAAGTGTAACATTTTCTACAATTAATTCATGTGATAGTAACACTGTCAAAAAGGGGGAACACCTAAAACATAGCGACTAGATTCGTGTACTAGCAGGTCTATATCTGATAAAGAGTTAATTACTTTAAAGATAAAATTATCATTTAGTTCTGAGCTAAACAAATTCTGTGCCTGAAGTTACTAAAATAATGATAGTAAATTATTACTGAATCTAAAAGAAGTGATGTTAGTATCTGTAAAAAAGAGATCTGTCTCGTAACATCTTTCCGAAAAACTGTAATTTTCTTGAAAAATATTTATAGGTGTGATATACTGCTCTTGTAGAGAATGAATGTCATAAAATACATGAGACAATTTACGAAAATTCATTTTTGAAAAAATTGTTATTGTTAAGGAATTATGATGATATGAGACGCGAATTATTACTAGAAAAAATTGAAACCTACAAGGCTATCATGCCCTGGTATGTTTTAGATTATTACCAATCCAAATTAGCTGTTCCATACAGCTTTACCACCTTATATGAGTATTTAAAAGAATACAAACGCTTTTTTGATTGGCTGATGGATGCTGATTTAACGCAGGCGCCAAAGATTGCTGATATTGACTTGAGCACGCTTGAGCACCTTACCAAGAAGGATTTAGAGGCCTTTGTGCTTTATTTGCGGGAACGACCTTCTCTCAACACCTATTCCACCAAAGAGGGGCTTTCTCAAACCACTATTAATCGGACCTTGTCTGCCTTATCAAGCCTTTACAAGTACTTGACTGAAGAGGTTGAAAATGACCAAGGGGAGCCTTATTTTTATCGGAATGTTATGAAAAAAGTGTCAACAAAAAAGAAAAAAGAAACCCTGGCTTCCAGAGCGGAAAATATTAAGCAGAAACTGTTTTTAGGTGATGAAACTCTAGCTTTCTTGGATTATGTGGATAAGGAATATGAGCAAAAATTGTCTAATCGTGCCAAATCTTCTTTCCGTAAAAATAAGGAGAGGGATTTGGCTATTATTGCTCTACTACTTGCTTCTGGTGTTCGTTTGTCTGAAGCAGTGAATCTTGATTTAAAAGATGTCAATCTAAATATGATGATTATCGAAGTTATTCGCAAAGGCGGAAAACGTGATTCAGTCAATGTAGCAGGTTTTGCGAAAGGTTATTTGGAGTCTTATTTAGCTGTTCGTCAGAGACGTTACAAGGCTGAAAAACAGGATCTTGCTTTCTTTTTAACAGAATACCGTGGCGTTCCAAATCGAATGGATGCTTCTAGTATAGAAAAGATGGTTGGCAAGTACTCTGAGGATTTTAAAATTCGTGTGACTCCTCACAAATTGCGTCATACGCTAGCGACAAGACTATATGATGCTACTAAATCTCAGGTGTTAGTTAGTCATCAATTAGGCCATTCCTCTACTCAAGTCACGGATCTTTATACCCATATTGTCAATGATGAGCAAAAAAATGCTTTAGATAACCTTTAATGTTACATAATTGTTTTTATGTAACATTAAAGATAAAAATAGCTTCAAAATTAACTTTAATAGATGGCTACTATTAACCGTGACAGTTTGGTGTCAGGCCGTTTTCCAAACTACTCAAGCCACTTAGAAAAAGGAATATTACTGCTAACTTTGTCCCTTCTTTGAATGACTTTTTTGTGATGTTTATAGATTAAATCTAGTAGGGTTCTCATCAAAAAGATGAGATAAGCCTGTTTTTAGTATGTCAGTACTTTTATTTAGTATGATAATACGTTATTTTGTAAAGTAGCTTTTAGGATTATTCTTGTTAAACTACTTAATGTCATTACTGATAACTTAGAGTAATATAAAGCTAAAATTGAAGGAATATTAGAGAATCATGAAGACAGCTTCTTTAACATCAATTGGTTGAAAACAAGAATCAGATAACATTATCGTTAGATAGACTAAAGAATCAAAAACACAGTTTGTTACATAAATAAATTCTTGTCAAAACTTGTATTTTCTATTTGAACTGATACGATTGACAAAGGCTAAACTAAAATAGCTTGACTTTTTTAGAATCTTTGTGTTTTTTTGTCGGATCCCCTCCTATTTTTTCCTTGAATTGATCTATTTAACCTTTTAGAACAAGGTTTATCGCATACTATTTTTAGACATTTTGTTATAATAAAAAGAAACGACTTGAGGAGATAAAAGATGCCAAAGAGAATAAGAAAAGCTCTAGGAGTAGTTGGGAAACTGATGTCAATTGTTCCTGACACTACTGAAATTATTGGAAAAACGATTGATAACAGTCGACCAATTATCGAAAAACGTATGGAACAAAAACATGAAAAAGAGATGCAATTACGCACGATAAATGATGTGATTAATCTTCCTGTTGATCAGGCACAAGCTCATTTGGAACAACTTGGCTTTGTAGTAGCCACTATACCTGCTAAGCCTCATAAAAAATGGCTTCATAGTAATCTCAATGAAGTGGTTGCTATGTCTCCAAAATCTGGTAAATATAAGATAGGAAGCCTGATCAAACTCTACTACATTACTGTTGATGTTTTGGAAAAAAGTCAAGACTTATTAGACCAAGAAAACTTGCGGACTGTGGAACGCAATCAAAAAATCGCTGATACTTTTGAGTCTGTCAAACACATTCGATTTCCTTTTAAAAAATGGCGTTGATAAAAAACAGAGTTGCCTTTAGATAGATCAGCCTGTTTTGGTACTAAGTTATGTTATGATTCAATAAAATTAAAGATAAGGAGAAGAAATGCCTTACTACACTATTTCAAAAGTCTTTCCTTCAGATAAAACGACAATGGCTAGTGTAAAGAACCTGCTTCATCAAGAAGGTATTCGTTTGGATGCTCATTTAGATTATACTTGTGCCATCATGAATGCGCAAAATGATGTGATTGCTACCGGTTCTTACTTTGGAAATAGCTTGCGCTGTCTTTGCGTATCCAGTGCCTATCAAGGTGAAGGACTTCTTAATAGGATTGTGAGTCATCTCATTGATGAAGAATATGCCCTTGGCAACTATCATCTTTTTGTTTATACGAAGACCTCTTCTGCTGCTTTTTTCAAAGATCTTGGTTTTACTGAAATTGTCCATATCGACAATCACATCAGTTTCTTGGAAAATAAAAAAACTGGTTTTCAAGATTATCTGATGACACTTAATAAGCCTGAGCAAACACCTGGTAAAGTCGCTGCTATTGTTATCAACGCTAACCCCTTTACCTTAGGGCATCAATTTTTAGTAGAGAAAGCTGCAAGAGAAAATGATTGGGTTCATCTGTTTATGGTCAGTGAAGACCGCAGTCTAATTCCTTTTTCGGTGAGAAAGAGGTTGATTCAAGAAGGTCTAGCTCATCTTGATAATGTCATATATCATGAAACAGGTCCTTATTTGATTAGCCAAGCGACTTTCCCAGCCTATTTCCAAAAAGAAGACAATGACGTGATTAAGAGCCAAGCTTTGCTGGATACTGCTATTTTTCTAAAGATTGCTCAAACCTTACAGATTACAAAAAGATACGTTGGAGAAGAGCCAACCAGCCGAGTAACTGCTATTTACAATGAAATTATGGCAGAGCAGTTGCAGCAAGCTGGTATCCTCCTAGATATTTTGCCAAGGAAAGCTATCAATCAGCAGCAAGATCCTATCAGTGCCTCAACGGCTAGGCAGGCATTGAAAGATAATGATTGGGACCTTCTGGCAAAACTCCTTCCCAAAACGTCTTTAGATTATTTTTGTTCGCTAAAAGCCCAACCCATTATTAAAAAGATACAAGCCACTTCATCTGTCAAACATTACTAAGATAAAAAACCTATCTGATTATCAAAATCAGGTAGGTTTTTGGTATTGTTCTTACAGCAAATGCGTTTCACCAAGGAGATTAATGGTTAAGAGGATTAGTCATTCTCTGTTAGTCTTGAATGTCCAGTTGTACAGTAACTTCTTGAACCGGAACATCATAGAAAGGATCTTCACGGCGTCCCAAGAAATCTCTAGCTTGTTGCGGGAAGCTTGCATAGCTTAACACGTCTTCTTCTGAATGAGCGTATGGAGCAATCTCGTCACGTAGATAAATCATTTGAGGCTCGATTAGGTCGGCTGGTCTGCAAGTAATAACTGCTTCGTCACCAATGATTTTCTCTTTGATACCTTCTGCTAATGGCGCTGGTGATTGACCGTATAGCCCTCGAACATAGTCTTTGATTTCATTTGGAACTACCTTGTAACGTTCCCCTGAGATGATATTCATCAAGGCCTGTGTGCCAACCATTTGTGATAATGGCGTTACGAGTGGCGGATACCCAAGATCAGCCCTTACTTTAGGTACTTCTGCTAAGACTTCTTCGTATTTATCAGTTAGGCCTTGCTCGGTTAATTGGCTCAATAGGTTTGATAGCATGCCACCTGGAACTTGGTAAATCAATGTTTTTGGCTCAGTATCTTTGACTTTAGGATTTAAAATCCCTATTTCTCGATAGTGGTCACGAATAGTGTTGAAATATTCTGCAACTTTGGCCACCTCTTGCATATCCAAGCCTGTGTCAAAGCCTAAATCCGTCAAGGCAATCGCCATTGACTCTGTGGCAGGCTGACTGGTTCCCCCTGAAAAAGAGGAAATCGCCGTATCAATAATATCAGCTCCTGCTTCTGCTACTTTTAAGTAAGTCATTTCTGAAATACCACTGGTAGCATGGGTATGAACCTCAAGAGGGATAGTTGTATTCTCCTTGATACATTTGACCAATTGGTAACCTATTTCAGGAGTTAAGACACCAGCCATGTCTTTGATACAAATGGAGTCCGCTCCGATAGCTTGGTAAGCTTTCGCCAATTCAACAAAGTAGTCAATGGTATGTACCGGACTTGTCGTGTAAGAAATGGCAACTTGAGCATGCCCTCCAAATTTTTTAGTCGCTGAAACAGCTGTTTGCAAGTTGCGTGGGTCGTTTAAAGCATCGAAAATACGGACAATATCAATCCCATTTTCAATGGATTTTTGAATAAAGGATCTGACCACATCGTCAGCATAATTGCGATATCCAAGAAGGTTTTGTCCGCGTAAGAGCATCTGAAGTTTAGTCTTTTTCACTGCTTTACGGATGGCTCTTAGCCGTTCCCAAGGGTCTTCATTTAAAAAGCGTAGGCAGGAATCAAAGGTTGCTCCTCCCCACATTTCAAGGGCATGATAACCAGCATTGTCTAGCGTTTCGAGAATAGGAATCATTTCCTTGGTTGTCATACGTGTGGCAATCTGACTTTGTTGACCATCACGTAAAACTGTTTCCGTTATACGGATTTTCGTCATAATTGTTCTCCTCATCAACCTGTCTTATCTGATGACGATGATTGGTTGTCTTTATTGAAAAATGAATGGAGTAATTTTGAAATAGCAGTCTGCATCTCCTCGACACTGTGCTTACGTAGGCGACCGCAGACTTTGGCCTCTTTAGAACAGATAAAACATTGCCTAGGGGAGCCTCCTAATACGGTTCTGCTAATTGAATGAGGCAGATCATTTTGCAAGACCAAGACATCTAAATCCATGAGACGACCTATTGGCAACTCTGTCTCTAAGGCTATCATTTTTAACTTCAGGTCGCGGCTAGGTAGACTTGTGATGAGGTAATACTCATAACCCGTTGTAGGCAGTAATCGCAACTGGTAACAAATCTTATCGTCAGCTAAGGCAGTTTGAATGGCCTTAATCACTATATCAAAAGCTTCAAGAAGTTTAGGAGAGGTTTTAATTGGTCCAGGGATATTCATGGTGACCGATAATAAGCTACCTTCTGGGTACTCCTTTAATAAATGCAGCTGACGCAGAGCTCTTTCTTCGCGGGCTCTTAACATATCACTAAGTTGGATAGCTTCGCCTGAAAAATAAGTGTCTTTACACATTGTAAACCACATCCATGAGGCTACCGTCACGGTATTCAATAAGAGCAACAACCTTATCACCATATTGAATACGCTCAGGTGTGCCAACGATGGCGTAAGCCTTCTCTTTTAGCTCCTCAATACTAAATTGTGGCACATTGAGGGATTTGAAATGGTCTACTAAGTCTTGACGATTTGGGTTAATGGCAATTCCCACTTCTGTGACGATCACATCGACACTTGTTCCTGGTGTAATGACCGTATTAACCTCATCTACAAAAGTTGGGATGCGTCCGCGGATAAGTGGTGAAATAACCAAACTCATCTTAGCCGCAAAGGCAGTGTCGCAGTGTCCTCCAGAAGCGCCACGAATCACGCCGTCAGATCCTGTCATCACATTAACATTGAAGTTAGTATCAACTTCAAGGGCTGATAAAATACAAGTGTCTAATTGATTGATAACAGCACCCTTGCTCAAAGGTGAGGCATACATGTTGGCATCAATTTCATAATGTTCAGCATGCTTACCAAGAGAAACAGCTGATGGGTGATCAAAGTCTTGGACATCAAGAATTTTTTCAACCAGTTCTTCTTCGAGCAACTCCACCATAGCATTGGTAATACCACCAAGAGCAAAGCTAGCTTTGATATTTTCTTTAATCATAGCTTCACGCATGAAACGGGTTACTGCCAAAGAAGCGCCACCTGTTCCAGTTTGGAAAGAGAATCCTTCTTTAAAATAAGGAGAGTTGGTGATTACTTTAGCGGCGTATTCTGCAATTAAGAGTTCTTTAGGATTTTTCGTAAAACGAGTTGCCCCTTTGGCGATTCCTTGAGGATCTCCGATAGCATCCACTGTTACCACATAGTCAACATCTGTTTGAGGAATGCTGATTGGGGTATTAGGATAAGGAACCAAATTATCTGTCAAGATAACCACCTGATCCGCATATTTGGCATCAATCATGGCATAGCCCAAAGAACCACAGGTTGCTTTCCCTTTTGTCCCATTAACATTTCCGTAAGCATCTGAACTTGGGGCGCCCAGAAAGGCAACATCAATATGGATATCCCCACTAGCAATGGCACGAGCGCGACCACCATGGGAGCGAATAACCACAGGATTTTCCATTAGTCCTTCTGAGATGGCTGCCCCTACTTTGTCACGAAGACCAGATGAAGTGATGTTAGTGACCACACCATTTTTGATGTGATCAATCAAAGGCTCATGTACATTAGCGATGGAACTTGGGGCAATAGACAGGTTTTTAATGCCCATTTTGGCAATTTCCTCCAAGACCATATTCATAATGAAATCCCCTTCACGGAAATGGTGGTGGAAAGAAATGGTCATGCCATCTGTTAAACCTGTTTTTTCAATCGCTTCACGAACAGATCCTAGTAATTTAGAATCTCCAGGCTTAACTGGTTTAATACGGCGACTTGATTCGTCATACTGTTTGATATTTGCGAGTTCTCCTTCAAAGACACCGTATTGGTCGGCGTATGGTTGAGGAATATCTCTACCGAGTTTATTTGTTACCATCTTTAAATATCCTCCTCAGATAAAACACCTGCTGCTGTTGCTAGGGCAATCACACGTTCTGCACGTTCAACGATTGGTTTATCAACCATTTTTCCATTTAAGGAAATAACGCCAGAGCCTTTGCTTTCAGCTTCACGAATTGCCCAGATGACTTGTTTGGCATGGTCAATTTCTTTTTTTGTTGGGGTATAAATCTCATTGACCAGAGGAATTTGGCGAGGGTTGATGACCGATTTACCATCAAATCCTAACTGTTTGATCATGCGAACTTCGTTTTGGAACCCTTCGGTATTATTGACATCAGAATAAACAGTATCAATGGCAGCAATTCCAGCAGCACGAGCAGCGTGTAAAATCATGCTACGAGCAAAGAATAATTCTTGACCATCTGGGTAACGACGCGTTTTCATATTCGTGACATAGTCTTCTGCTCCAAGAGCAATACCAATCAAGCGCTTAGAAGCTTTGGCAATCTCACGAGCATTTAGGACACCTTCGGCTGATTCAATGGCTGCCATCATACGTGTGCGACCAACTTCAATGCTGTTCTCGCGTTCGACACGTTCAATAACAGCCTCCACATCAATAATATCTTGAGCAGTCTCTGTTTTTGGAAGACGAATCACGTTGACACCTGCCAAAACAACAGCTTCGATGTCTAAAGCCCCACAAGAATCAAGACCATTCACACGAACAACCGTTTCAACGCTTGAATAATCAAAAGTTTTAAGCGCAAAATGAACGAGAGCTCTAGAGGTGTCTTTTTCTTTGAGTGAAACAGAATCTTCCAAGTCAAACATGATTGAATCAGCGCCAAATAAAGGAGCATCTCGAAGCATGGCTGCATTGGCACCAGGCACAAACATCATTGTTCTTCTTAAACGTTCCATGAGTCAATCTCCTTCCAATCGTATTGGTCAATACCAGCAGCGCGATGAACAGCTGCGATGGTTCTCGCTTGAATGGTGCAATCTAATGCACCTTTATCAACAGCCTCTACTTTAGCAGCCGTCACCTTCAAATTCACTAGGGTTTGATGAATGAGTTGACGAATGTGATTGCCAAATTGTTTTTCAACACTACTGTCTAGGGTTATTGTAATGGTTTGCTCGTCATTAGGGGATACTGTAATCATTAGGTCACTTGATTCAAGTGAACCAGCAACGGCAGTTTGTTTAATATCCATTGCGTTTACCTCCTTGATTTTCTTAAATGATATTGTTATTTACTAACTGGGAAAAGTTTGATCAGGATCTCTGCGACAAGATAGAGAATGCCTAACACGATAAAGACACCTGCCATACCAAGCGCCATTAGCTCAAAGGAACTAATCAAATGGTCCATATTAATTGTCATAAGGTTTCCTTCCTTTCTTAGCTAAAGTAAGCTAGCAACAAACCACCTGCGATAACAGAGGCGATTTGGCCAGAGACATTGGCACCTACAGCATACATGAGGATAAAGTTTTGCGGGTCTTCATCTGTTGCCATTTTTTGAATGACACGACTTGACATTGGAAAAGCTGAAATACCCGCAGCGCCAATCATTGGATTAATCTTCTCTTTTCGGAAGAGATTGAGAAATTTGGCAAACATGACCCCACCGATAGAATCCATGATAAAAGCAAGTAAACCAAAGACGATGATTAAGAGTGTCTGTACATTTAAGAACAGGTCTGCCTGCATTTTAATAGAGATGGTCAATCCAAGCAAGATACTAATAATGTTTACCAATTCATTTTGAGCAGTTTGTGACAGGCGATCGAGCACACCACACTCCCGTAATAAGTTACCGAACATCAAAAAGCCAACTAAAGGTAGAGAAATTGGGGCGATGAACCCTGCTACTAAGGTAATGATGATTGGGAATAAGATTTTAGTCATTTGAGATACATTCTCAGCTTTGTAAGTCATACGGATACGGCGCTCTTTTTTCGTTGTCACTAATTTAATGGCAAATGGTTGGATAATAGGAACCAGAGCCATGTAAGAATAGGCTGCAACCGTAATTGGACCCAGTAAATCCTTGGCCAGTTGGTTGGCAACAAAGATAGAAGTCGGTCCGTCTGCTGCTCCGATAATGCCGATTGAAGCTGCTTCTTTAATGTCAAAGCCAGCCAGTACGGCAACAACCACAACAAAGAAAATTCCGAATTGAGCTGCAGCACCAAACAAGAGCATGAATGGGTTTTGAAGCAAGGGGCCAAAGTCAATCATGGCTCCTATACCAATGAAAATCAACAGTGGGAAAAGTTCTGTTCCAATCCCAAAATTGAAGAGAGCCTCAAAAACCCCTTCTTGCTCGACTCCGTTAACCACTTGTGTTAAAACTCCTGAACCAGGGAAGTTAACGAGAATGGTTCCAAGTCCCATGGGGACAAGTAAGGTTGGTTCGTATTCTTTTTTAATTCCTAGATACATTAAGAGGGCACCAATGACCATCATAACAATTTGAGGAATGGTGATGGAGGTTATTCCTGCGATTAAAGTGTCCACAAATTCACTTCCTTTTCTGTCTATTTATTCTAGTTATAGTACTATTAACCAATTGTAATGAGACCATCACCAGGATTGACCACTTGACCTGGACCGACGTGGATAGCTGTAATGGTTCCTGCTGATGAGGCCACAATCTCATTTTCCATCTTCATGGCTTCTAAAATCAATAGTGGCTGATTTTCAGTTACTTGGTCTCCCACTGCTACTAAGACTTTTAAGATGGTTCCAGGCATTGGTGATGGAATGGCATCCGCTCCCGCTGCAGCTACTGGCTGTGGTGCTTGCGCTTCCTCCACTTGTGGGCTTGCTTCAGTAGGGACAGGTACTGGAGTGGATATTGGTTGAGCGGGGGCAGCTGCTTGGGCAGGAGCACCGATTTCTTCCATTTCTACAAGATACTCTTTACCGTCAATGGTAATTTTAAATTTTCGTAACATCATTTTTCTCCTATATGTTATTGTGTCATGAGTTCGTCTAAAGTATCGTTCACCGACTACCTTTTGCAATAGATGGATGTCACCCGAAACTGACTTTCTGGGTAAACACCTGCAGCGATACTTGAAGCAATTAAAGAAACAGTGATTGCCTCAGGATTGCGCTTGAGAATGCGTTTAACCTTGAATTGACTATTAGGTCTATCGCCAGCAGCAATAACACTGGTAATTAAAGTAACCTTTTTGTAATCACTTTTGTCTGCAGGAATATAAGCGGGAATCTTTGCCCAGTTTTCAGAAGGTTCTATTTCTGTACTAAGGGACGAGGATTCTTTCAACTTCTCTTTTTTAGAGTGTTTAAACCATTTTTGTAAAAACTGCATGAGCTACCTCTTTTTCACATTTACCTATTTAAGGAACTAGTAAGTTTATTATATACTACCAATCTTTTTTGAGATGGCTTTTTTGTGTTCTTTCTAAGAGCGCTTTCAATGTTTCATAAAGTTTTTCAACAGTTACCTTTTATTTTATTTTTAGGTAACTGTTGAAAAACTGAGATCAAGATACTGATAGCAAGAAAAGCTTGATCTAACTAGGTTCATCATTATTATAGAAAATTTAAAGTCACCTGATGTAATAAAAATGGTTTTCAAAATTAATTTTCAAATTGTTTTTTTTGTGTCTTTCTGCACAAAGAAGTATTTATTTTATAAGCGCTTTCATCTATACTGAAATCATAACTTGAAAAAGGAGATAACAATGATGTTATTAACAATGCTGGCTTATGCCATGATTATTGTCTTTATGTACGTGGTAATGAAGAAAAAAATGACCCCTTTTACTGCTTTGGTCATGATTCCATTAATCATGACGATTGCTGTTATACTGACTGGTTCAGCTGACTTCAATGCAGATGCCAAATTTGTTGCCTTTGTTGGTGACGGTGGAATTGCTAAAGACCTAACAGCTATCGGACCAATGGTTATGTATGGTATCAACAATACTGCTAAAACAGGTATCATGTTGCTATTTGCCATTTTGTTCTTCTCTGTCATGTTAGATGCAGGATTGTTTGATCCGATTACTGAAAAGATGATTCGCTTTGCTAAAGGTGATCCAATGAAGGTGCTTATCGCAACAGCTGTCGTTGCTGCTGCAGTATCTCTTAATGGTGATGGAACAACCACTACTTTAATTTGTTGCTCTGCTTTCTTACCTATCTATAAAAAATTGGACATGAAAATCATGAACCTAGGTGTCTTGATTATTCTTCAAAATACTATTATGAACTTACTGCCATGGGGTGGCCCTACTGCTCGTGCGATGTCTGTTCTTGGTGTCGGTCCTGAAATTCTTGGCTATCTTGCACCGGGTATGATTTTATCTCTTCTTTATGTGATTTGTTGGGTTGCTCCAAGCATGGGGCGTAAAGAACGTGCAAGACTTGGTGTTATTGACTTGTCTGAAGAAGACATGCGTCAACTCACAGACATTACTGACCCAGATACCCTTTTTATTCGTCGTCCTAAAAACTTTGTTTTCAATGCTATCTTAACCATTGGATTAATCACTTGGTTAGTTGCTGGCTCTTTCAACAAATCTATTGCTATGGCACCGCTTCTTCTTTTTGCGGTGGGAACTTGTATCGCCTTGATGGTCAATTACCCAGTGCTTAAAGATCAATCAAAACGCATTGGTGACAATGCTGGTGATGCGGTTCAAGTGGTTATTCTCGTCTTTGCTGCTGGTATCTTTATGGGTCTTTTTCAAGGTTCTGGTATGGCTAGCGCTCTTGCACAAAGTTTTGCAACCATTATTCCAAAACAACTGGCAGGTTTCTGGGGTCTCGTTATTGCCTTAGTTTCTGCACCTGGTACCTTCTTTATCTCCAATGATGGTTTTTACTATGGTATCTTGCCTGTTCTTGCAGAAGCTGGTGCTGAATATGGTTTCAGTAACATGGCTATGGCACTTGCTTCCCTCATGGGACAAGCCTTCCACTTACTTAGTCCATTAGTTGCCTTCATTTATCTTCTTCTTCGCTTGACAGGTCTTGACATGGGGGAATGGCAAAAAGAGGCTGCTAAATATGCCCTTATCATCTTTGTTATCTTTGTGGTAACCATTATTGCCATGGGACAAATGCCACTTTACATTCCACAATAAACCAACGATAACACTACTACCTTATTCCTTATGAGATGATTAAAGTCATGTCCTTTTGTGAGCATGGCTTTAATTTTTCAGAACTCATCTAGTCCTATTGGAATGTTTCACAAATTTAAGTATAATAAAGTGAGGACACTAGCATTAAGGAGATGACATGAATCCTATTATCGAAGCCGTTAAACAAAATCTTGACCTATTAAGAAATATCCCTTTGAAAATAGCCTTTTATAACGCTCTTAAAAAGACCATTATTTTGCGACAAATTCCTGTTGGAAGCCGCATTAATGAAAAAGAGTTTTCCATTGCGCTTAATATTAGCAGGACACCTATTCGCTACGCTTTGGGATTATTGTCTGAAGAACACCTTGTAGAGCACATTCCTAAAAAAGGCATTATTGTCAAAGGAGTTAGTATCAAGGATGCCTGTGAAATTTTTGAAATTCGAAAAGCTCTAGAGACTCTCGCAACAGTGCAAGCGATGCATTTAATGACAGAAGAAGATTTTAAAGTCATGCATAACTTGTTGGAAGACTGTGAAACCTTTATCGCAGAGGATGACACCAATCGTATTTTGGATAATTTTAATGCCTTTAACAATTTGATTTACAGCTATAGCCAAATGGTCCGCTTAAAAGAAATTGTGACAGAATTGCAAGCTTATTTGGTCTACTTTAGAAAAATTTCGATTTCTTCAGTTGAACGCCGTAAACGAGCTCTATCTGAACACTGGATGATTTACCGAGGTATGAAGAACAAAGATCATGAGCAAATTACGTTGATTACACATGAACACTTGAATAGCTCACTTGAATTTATCTTAAAAGAAATGAGGCCTGAGCAAAATGACTAAGGCAGTTCTAACAAGTATTAGTCAACTGGCCTTAAAAGCTTTGCTTTATGAAGTCTCACTATCTCCAAAACCTGGTTTAGTTGATCGATTTGATAACGGTGCCCATGATGACATGTCCTTTATAACCTTTATCGACAGTATGATAGCACTCTCTCCTTTTTTTCAGGCTTATATCGAAACAGGTTTTGCTTATGCAAAAGAAGAGCCACTTCTTCTGTTTAACCGTCTTAGACAACTAGGTCAAAAGGCCGAGGAAACCATGTTTTGTGCTACTCAGGGAATTAACACTCATAAAGGCCTGAATTTTTCCATGGCTTTACTTCTTGGTGCAACTGGGGCCTATCTAGCAAGAACACCTCACTTAATGACTGATTTAGGGCGTTTTAGCAAGGAAGATACTCTAGCTATCTGTCGTTTAGTAAAACCTATGACGGCACATTTGATTCAAACAGACCTTGGTCATTTGAACACTAAAAAAGAGTTCACTTATGGGGAGCAACTCTTTGTAACTTATGGCATCAAAGGACCTCGGGGTGAGGCAAGCGAGGGATTCACGACCTTAACAGACCATGCCTTGCCCTACTTTCGTCAGATGATAAGTCAAAATGACCCCGAAACCAGTCAGCTTCGTCTTCTTGTTTATTTGATGTCTATTGTTGAAGATGGAAATCTGATTCATCGTGGAGGGATTGAAGCATGGAAAGGCGTTAAGGCAGATATGCGACTACTCCTGCAACAAGATTTATCAACAACTGACCTAAGATTGGCTTTGTCCTCCTACAATCAATGCCTCATTAATCAGCATTTAAGCCCTGGGGGCGCGGCAGATTTATTGGCTCTGACCTTTTATTTTGCTTTTTTAGAAAAACTACTTTAAAACGAGTGTCTTAGTTTTGCACTGCTATTTCAGCTAGACTATAAAAGTCAACTGATATAGTCCGTACAATCAGGACAGTCTTTTTTATAATTATTTTGGAATAGTTTATCACTCGAGCTTTCTACTAAAAAAGGAGCTAGATTGCTTCCAACTCCTGATAATGATTTATTAAGATTAATTTACTAATCCTTTTTCACAATTAGCCAAAGAAGGCCAGCAAGGCACCTGAGGCAATGGCTGAGCCAATAACGCCAGCTACATTGGGCCCCATGGCGTGCATGAGTAAGAAATTACTTGGATCTTCTTCTTGTCCGATCTTTTGGACCACTCGTGCTGCCATCGGAACAGCTGAAACACCTGCTGCTCCTATCATAGGGTTCACTTTGTTACCAGATAAATAGTACATGACCTTCCCCATCAAGACACCCCCTGCTGTCCCAGCAGCAAAGGCGATTAGCCCAAGGGCAATAATTTTCAAGGTTGTGGCTGATAAAAAGAGATCTCCATTGGCCTTAGCACCAACGGTTAACCCTAAAATGATAGTAATGCAAAACATAACCACTTGTTGGAGATTCTCTACAATTTTAGGAACAATTTTAATTTCTCTGACCAGATTTCCCAGCATCAAACAGCCAACCAAGGTTGTAGCACTTGGAACCAAAAGGCTGACAAAGATTGTTACCATAATCGGGAAAATGATTTTTTCTTTTTGTGAAACAGTTCTTGCTTGAGTCATTTTCACTTGGCGTTCCGCCTTGGTAGTCAAGAGTTTAATGATGGGAGGTTGAATAATAGGTACCAGAGCCATGTAAGAATAAGCTGCTAGGGCGATAGTAGAGAGTAAATCAGGCGCCAACTTTGTCGTCACATAAATAGCTGTTGGTCCATCGGCACCACCAATAATCCCGACAGAAGCCGCTTCTTGAGGTGTCATGCCTAACATAATAGCAAGGAAAAAGGCTAAGAAAATCCCAACTTGTGCTGCGCCTCCTAGTAAAATGGTTTTAGGATTGGCAATCAAGGGACCAAAGTCAGTTGATGCCCCCAAACAAAGAAAAATTAAAGGTGGGTAAATCCCTAGGCTAGTTCCCTTATATAGGTAATAAAGAAGGCCACCAGGATTACCATTGGCAGGGTGGTCCATCAATCCCGCCATAGGCAAATTAACGAGTAAAATCCCAAAGGCGATTGGTACCATAAGGTAAGGCTCATATTCCTTTTTGATACCAAGGTATAAAAAGAAACTGGCCAAGCAAATCATGATAAGATTATTAACAGTTAGATGAGCCAATCCTGACGATTGGACCATTTGATTGAGTACGTCTAGCATGGTTTCCTCCTAGAATGAAATCAAAACTTGTTCAGACTCGACCGTTTGGTTAGCCACAACATGAATTTTTGAAACCAGACCATCTGCAGGTGCTAGAATTTCATTCTCCATTTTCATGGCCTCTAAGACCAGAACAGCTTCTCCTTTTTTAACAGCTTTTCCTTCTGTAGCAAAGATAGACAAGACTGTTCCAGACATTGGAGCCTTTACCTGAATGCCACCGCCAGCAGCGTTGGCATTCATTTCTTTCTCAGTAGCGGGTGCTGCTGGCTGGCTAACTTCAACAGTTTCTCCATCAACTAGTTCACGTAAACTCACTTCATAAACCTGTCCATTGACAGTCACTTCATATCTTTTCATTAGGATTTCCTTTCCACGGCAATAACTTCAAACCGTTTTCCTGACTCTTCTTGGCTAGCATAAGCAAGACTAGTCATAACAGCAATTCTAGCCAATTCGTCTTTGGCTAAAAGAGTTTCGAGAGCTTCTCCACTCAACTTGTCAGCTTCTTGCTCTTGAGGAATGCTGGAAGCTTGTTGAGAGAGAGTTTTTTTTTCTTGTGACAATAATTTACCACTTAGCATCATTAATCCCATAATCCCTGTTAAACAGGTTAACACTAAGAACAAGGATACTAAGGTAACTTGTAAGATATCAATAAAGGAATAGGTCATTTGATCTCCATATTTTTGTTTCTATCTGATTAAGATAGCCTATTATGCTTTGATAAAGGCAGTCACTTTAATGACGTCATCAGTTTGGTATTTGGTTGTTAAAAACGGTTTTGCTACGCTTGGGAAGAGGGCATAAGTCAGCACATCTTCGTCCGTTTGGGCTAAATCTGCTACTTCTGCTTTTAACACCTCGAATTCAGGACTTAGTTGATCTGCAGGACGATTTGTGGTGACAGGAGCTGAGCCAATTTGACTTCGTTTTAAGTCTTCGTTGACTGGTGCTGGTGTTTTGCCATAGTCGCCTGCCAAGTATTGTTTAATTTCCTTAGACACCATCTGGTAAGGTTTTCCTAAAATCACATTCATAGCAGCTTGAGTCCCGACCATTTGGCTAAGCGGTGTTACTAAGGGAGGATAACCCAAGTCTTTTCTTACCCGAGGAACTTCTGCTAAAACTTCTTCTAATTTTGATTCGGCATTGGCTTGTTTCAGCTGAGATAGCATATTAGACAACATGCCTCCAGGAACTTGGTATTGTAGTGTCCTTGGGTCTGGAAAGAGAAGACTGGGATCCAGAATGCCATCTGCTAAGTACTTTTGACGGGCTTGTCGAAGGTGATTAGCAGCCTGTTCCAGTAGCGTTTCATCTAATGTGATATCATAACTTGCTTCTTTTAAGGCTAAATACATGGATTCTGTAGCAGGTTGTGAAGTTCCTTCGCTAAAAGGTGACAAAGCCGTATCAATTCTATCAGCACCAGCTTCTACTGCTGCTAGATAGGTCATCTGAGAAATGCCACTAGTTGCATGGGTATGCACAATAAGAGGTAAGTTAGTCATGGCTTTGATACCAGATACCAACTCTTTAGCCGCTTTGGGAGTTAGAATACCAGCCATATCTTTGATGCAGATAGAATCAGCTCCCATCTCAACCAATTCTTTCACTAAAGAAAGGTAATAGTTAAGCGTGTGCACTGGGCTAGTTGTATAGGCAATACACAGTTGAGCCTCTTTACCCGTCTTTTTCACAGCTCTTAAGGCTTGCTGGATATTTCGTGGGTCATTTAGGGCATCAAAAATGCGGAAAACATCAATCCCATTTTGAGCTGATAAACTAATGAATTTGTCAACGATGTCATCTGCATAATGACGGTAGCCTAAAAGGTTTTGGCCTCTTAATAACATTTGTAAACGGGTATTAGGTAAGCCTTTTTTTAACGTGCGCAGCCTTTCCCAAGGGTCTTCGTTCAAAAAACGAATACAGGCATCAAAGGTTGCTCCTCCCCAACACTCTAGGGAATAATAACCAATCTTGTCTAAGATGGTAAGGACAGGAAGCATATCTTCAATAGATAAACGCGTTGCCATCAAACTTTGATGACCGTCCCGTAAAACTGTTTCTGTTATTGCGACTTGCTGCTGCATGCTAAAACCTCCAAACTGAATCAACTAATGAGTACTATTCATTATATAATATTGCTTCTAGTGACCATAGTCTATTCATGTATTTTTTGTGCATTCTTTTGCATAGCTAGCGCTCAAATCAGCAAGTAAAAAAGTCCTCTTCAGCAACTCAACTGAAAAGGAACTCTTTTTTAGTGTTAAAGCGACGCTAAGCAGGTGTCTAAATCTGCCAAAGCACGACTAGCAATAGCTTCATAACGTTCTTTTTTGTCACGAATGCGTGGGCCTTCTAACTCTTTGATGATGCCAAAGTTGACGTTCATTGGTTGGAAATGCTTACTGTCGGCATGAGTCACATAATGAGGCAAACTCCCAATAGCTGTTGTCTGAGGAAAAATAAGTGCTTCTTCTCTTTTGAACAAACGAGCAGCATTGATTCCTGCTACTAAACCTGAAGCAGCTGATTCGACATAACCTTCAACTCCAGTCATCTGACCTGCAAAGAAAAGGTTTGGATTGCTCCGAGATTGGAAGGTTTCGGTTAAAAGATTTGGTGAATCCATATAGGAATTGCGATGCATGACGCCGTAGCGGACAAACTCAGCATTTTCAAGCCCTGGAATCATTTGGAAAACGCGTTTTTGCTCACCCCATTTGAGATGGGTTTGGAAACCAACGATATTATAAAGGCTTCCAGCTGCATTATCTTGACGCAATTGCACGACGGCATATGGCGTTTTAAATTCTCCATCGCGAGGACCTGTATAGTCATCTGGATATTCCAATCCAACGGGTTTCATAGGTCCATAAAGCATGGTTTTAATGCCACGTTTAGCCATAACTTCAATCGGCATACAGCCTTCAAAATACTTTTCTTTTTCAAAGGCATTCAGCGGGGCTTCTTCTGCGGTTGTCAGAGCTTCATGGAAAGCCATGAATTCTTCTTTGGTCATAGGGCAGTTGAGGTAAGCAGCTTCGCCTTTATCGTAGCGAGATTTAAGGTAAACCTTGCTCATATCAATGGTAGATTTATCAATGATAGGCGCTGCTGCATCGTAAAAATAGAATCCGTCGCCACCATTTAGCGCGTGAATTTTTTCTGCCAGGGCATCCGAAGTCAGCGGTCCCGTCGCGATAACCGTGATAGCATCGTCAGGGATTTCTGTAATTTCACCACGAATGACCTCAATGAGAGGATGATTTTCCAACTCTGCAGTGACACTCTCTGCATACCCCTCACGGTCAACAGCCATTGCTCCCCCAGCAGGTACGCGGTTAGCTTCACCATTACGCATAATAATGGAGTCTAATCGCCGCATTTCTTCTTTGAGAAGACCGACTGCATTGGTTAAGCTATCACCACGAAATGAGTTGGAACAGACCAATTCGGCAAAATTAGTGGTTTTATGTTGCGGTGTTGCTTTGACACCACGCATTTCATACAATTTAACGGGGATACCGCGCTTAGCAATCTGATAGGCAGCTTCAGAACCAGCTAGCCCAGCTCCAATAACATTAATATAAGTTGCAGTTGATTGAGACAAGTCACTAATACCTCTTCGGGAATGACATCTCTTAGATGACAGACCCACAAATCTTTCTAATGTAGTTACCTGACTTATTATAACAGAAATAAGAAGAAAGAAAAAGAAAGAGACTAAGCGTTAGTCTCTTTCTACGGGAACCCTTTTCAACTAGAAGAAACAAATCCATGCTGCGATAAAAACACTGAGAATACTAAATAAAGAACCAATTAGGTAGTATTCTGCAAAAGCTGGACTTTCCGAAATTTTATTATAGCGAGCAATAGATTTAGCGGTAAAGACCAGACCTATTGAAGCAAATTGCCCCATGATCATACACACCCCAATAACAATTCTCTCTAGAATTCCTATGGTAGCCCCCGCTCCTATGATCGTGTCCATTTTTTCTCCTTGGTCAGGCTGGTATTTGATGAAAAAGAGTTTAAAGACAATATTAGTTGGTTTGGTAATGAGTAGGATAAATAAAACGGTCATCAAAATAGATATCGGAAGCCAATTAGGCAAGGTCACCCCTGCTAACCTTAGCCCAGCAAATGAACTAATAGCGATATGTAAGCATTGATCCAGCAGAAAAATCCACTCTCTTTTCCATTTTAGAGAGTTAGCCATCTTTGGCTTTAGCCAGTCAATAAGCGCGTGACTTATCATAACCAATAGGCTCATCAACCATGCTTGTGGGATAATGAGGGTTAAACAAATTAGGGGAATGCTAACTCCAATCAAGTGGTAACCTAAATAAGTCAAATGTTTTTCTTTTAAATCAGCTACTTGCTGACTTTGTAACTGGTAGTCTGATAACACATGACAAATGAGAAACAGGGTAAGTGTAGGGGTTTGAGCTAGGTAGTGAGAGACACCATTAATCATCAGTTTCCTCCTTGATTTGTTTGAGACAGTTTAGCGCACTCTGCCGTGTTCTCAGATAAATTTTAACATGACTACTTTTTAGACGTTTTGACAAAGCGCTAGAGCTAAGAGATAATTGCTTTCCTAGTCGTTGTTGATCAAAGTATTCCTCATAAATGCCCAAATCTAAAAGCGTGTCAAAAATTTCCCATTGACTAGCTCGCCAGTTGGCTTTAATAGCATCTCCAGCTGCTAGTAAACTGTTTAATACATCATCCTGGTTGTGATGACCAGTCCGAAGAGCTAATGTAGTATTACCATAATCATTTTTTTGATGAATATAACGAATAGCCTCACGAGCATGCCAATAAGCAGGTCCATCAGCCCCAATACTAATATCAGGATTGATGTCTGTTAGAATAGAACCTACTCCTACTCCAAATCGAATAGGGATATCCATGTGATGATTAATCAAATCAATCAGATGGAAAATAGGAGTATCCACCTGAAAAAGTCCTTGAAATTCATCTCCCAACGTTAGGGATAATTTAGAAATAATATAAGGAGCAAAGGTTTTGTTGAGGTCGTCTAAATAAGCTGCTAAAGTTTTTTGAACTTTGGAACGATCCGTCAATTGTTTGGACTGGATAATATCTCCAATAAGCGCTATATATGTCATAAGAGTCCCCTTTCTTACAGTCTATTATAACGGACTAATATAAAAAAGTCCATTATAAAGGAATTTTTAGAATTATTCCTTTATAATGGACGTCAAATCAGTTGTTAGTTAACACGAGTTGTCGTTGTCCCAGTTTTGATAATCTCTACTGTAGCATTAAGGGCACCTTCAACTAGGTTTTTAACGGCTTCATCAGTATAATAAGCTGCATGAGGTGTATAAATAACCTTAGGATGGTTAATCAAAGCTTTAAATAGTGAATCTGTAATTTCTTGACCTTCAAAATTCTTAGGTATATAAGGTCCTTCAAATTCGTAAGTGTCAATACCAGCTCCGCTCAGTAAGCCTGCATCCAAAGCATCCAGTAAATCTTGCGTCTCAATGACGGCACCACGCGCCATATTCATCAAAATAGCCCCTTTTTTGAATGATTTAAATAAATCAGAATTGAAAAGGTGTGTGTTCTCTGCAGTTGGTGGCATGTGTAAGGAAACAAGATCAGCATCTTTAATCGCTTCTTCTACAGATTCCTTATAGTCCAAGACAGCTTTGGCAGCATCGCTTTGGTAAATATCATATCCAACGACCTTGCAGCCAAAACCTTTAAAGATTTTAGCAGTAGCTAGACCAATACGTCCAGTTCCGATAATCGCAACTGTCATATCACCTAAAACACGGCCGCGGATAGGGAGTCCCCAAGTGAAATTTTGTTTTTTAACATTTTCACGAATCAACTCCACATGACGAATTAAATTAAGGACAATAGTAACCGTAAATTCTGCAATGGATTCTGGAGAATAGCTAGGAACATTTGTGATAATAATGTCATTTTCGGTGGCCAAATCAAGGTTATACATATCGACACTAGCACTGTGCTGAGCGATTTGTTTAATCCCCATTTCCTTTAAGAGAGGATAAATCGCATCATCTAAAGGACCAATTTGGGCATTGGCAATCCCGTCAAAGCCTTCAGCTTCTTTAACCGTTTCAGGAGTTAAGGGAGACTCCGTCAAGGAAATCTCAATCCCATTGTCATCAGCCCATTTTTTTGCTAAGACTGCTTCTTCGCCTCTAACATTATATAATTTTAATTTCATCAAAAGTTCCTTTCTTAGATATCAAGTTTGTAATCCATTGGATCAATCACTTTAAGCACCTTGATAAAAAGGTAGTTAAAGATCATATTGAGAACAATTGGTGCCCCTACAAAAATGATAATGATAAGTAGAATATTTACTGGACACCATCCGCCTTTAGCTAAATTAAGGGCATTGATAGGTCCGATCAAACCACTAATTCCAAAGCCTGCACTAGCAGGTGTTCCTTGAATATTAAAGATAGCACCAATAACACCAAGTACAGCTGCAGAACATAACATTGGCAACATGATTTTTGGTTTTGATAAAACGTTGGCCATTGAAATTTTCGGTGATCTCAAGACGTGAGCAAGTGAAGTTCCTTTTGAATTAACAGCCCAACCTGCTAAGCAAAGTCCAAAGCTTGCGGCACCTGAACCAATACCAGATAAGTTAATCGCAAGAGCAATTCCTACCGTTGTAATTGGAGAAACAATAAGGAAGCAGAAAATCATGGCAATAAGGAGAGACATCAAAATAGGTTGTAAACCAAGTAGAGACGCTATTCCTTGACCAATCATGAAGGATCTACTATGGATATTAGACAATTAACCTATTTTATTGCAGTTGCTGAAACAAAAAATCATTCCCACGCTGCTAAAAGTTTGTTTGTAACGCAACCTACTCTTTCTCAATCAATTAAAAGGCTAGAGTCCTAGTTTGAACACGACGCTTTTTACACAAAGTGATTGACAGCTACTACTAACCGAAGCTGGAGATATTTTATCACAAAGGCAAAGACCTTGTGGATGACTTTAATCAAATTGTTGCGGATATTCAGCAATTAAATCAAGAAAAAAAGAGATGATTCGTGTTGAATTAACATCACTGTTTGCTATACAATTCATGAAACAAATTTCAATCTTTATGGCTACTCACTCAAATGTTGAATTATCGCTTATACAGGATGGTTCTCGCAAATTATAAGAATTATTGTCCCAAGGAAAAATCGATATTGGTCTCCTCTCCTTTCTAAGTATTCGAAAGGATATTACCATTGAGCTATTACAAACGTCCACAAAAGGCTATAAGGTCAGTATCGTTCTCCTCAAACAGCACCCTTTGGCGCAACATCCTCAGTTAAAACTTAAAGATTTAAAAGGCTATAAGATTGCTTCTTTAAACGATCACTACATGTTAGGCGAAATGCTTCCTAGAAAATGCCGAGCTCTCGGTTTTGAACCAGATATTGTCTTTAAACACAATGATTGGGAAGTTCTTATTCATAGTTTGCACGATTTAAATACCTTGACTATCCTCCCGAGTGATTTTGAGAGTCTTAATCAGGTAGATAACTTAGTTTGGATTCCTTTGCAAGATAAAAATAATTTTTACCCTATTGGGATTGCTTACCGAGATGATGCGAGTTTCAGTCCAGTTATTGAGGAATTTTTAAGCCTTTTAAAAACGAACTAGCGATTTTTGTAGTTAAAAATACCTTTGTAAATAAAAAAAGAATTGGAACAAGACAAGGAGTTCCAATTCTTTTTTTATTTAATTTTTTCTTCCTTGTAATCACAGGTCTCATTGCTACACATTACTTGTTTGCCACCACGAACTTTTTTCTCAATAAGATAGTCACCTGACTTAGGGCAAGCACGTCCAATAGGTAAATCCCACGAGATAAACTCACAATCTGGATACTGATCACAACCATAAAATATCCTATTTTTTTTGGTTTTACGCTCGATAACTTGTCCTTTATGACAAACCGGACAAGTAACACCAATTTCTTTAGTGATGGCTTTTGTATTACGGCACTCTGGGAAGTTGCTACACGCGTAAAATTTCCCAAAACGTCCTAACTTAATGACCATTGGGTGACCACAAACATCACAGTCGAAGCCAGCTGGTTCATCTTTGATTTGAATCTTTTCAATTTCAGACTCAGCCTTATTCAATTCTTTGACAAAGGGTTGATAGAATTGATCGATAACATGTTGCCATTGTTCTTCTCCGATTTCAACTTGATCTAGCTTACCTTCCATCTCGGCAGTAAAGGCAACATCGACAATATCTGGGAAAAATTCGACAATAAGCTTGTTGACAATTTCCCCAAGCTCAGTTGGCTCAAAGCGCTTAGCAGACAATTTAACATAGTATCTGCGTTGAATGACTTCTAAGGTTGGAGCGTAAGTTGATGGACGTCCAACACCATTTTCTTCTAGCGTTTTAATTAGAGTTGCTTCAGAATAACGAGCTGGTGGCTGCGTAAAGTGCTGTTCTGGAGAGGTCGATATTTTTTTAACCGTTTCTCCTTCTGCCATCTCAGGTAACATTTTGTTTTTATCGGAATCATTGTAAACAGCCATGTAACCATCAAACTTCATTTGGCTACCATTGGCAACAAAAATCACGCCATTTTGCTCCAAGTTCACCTTTACGGTATCAAAAACAGCTGCTGTCATTTGGCTAGCCACAAAACGATTCCAAATAAGCGTATAAAGTTTTAACTGATCCTTGTTAAGGTATTTGGCAATAGAGTCTGGCGTATGATTAACACTAGATGGACGAATCGCCTCGTGAGCATCTTGGACACCACTGGTATTTTTGACACGATTACCATGTTTTGAATAATTAGCTCCAAAGCGATTGATAATAAATTGAGCAGCATCGTTTTGTGCTACTGGACTGATACGAGTAGAATCCGTACGCATATAGGTAATTAAACCTTGAGTTCCATTTTCTCCTAAATGAATCCCCTCATACAGTTGTTGGGCTACCATCATGGTTTTACGCGTTCTGAAATTGATTTTATTAGCAGCATCTTGTTGAAGAGATGATGTTGTGTAAGGTAAGGGAGCATTACGACGTCGCTCTTTCTTGTCAACCTTGCTGACAAGAAAATCTTCATTTGTTAGCTTTGCTAATACCTCTTTGACATCGTTGTTATTGTCAAGCTTTGTTTTTTTGCCATTAATACCGTAAAAAGTCGCTTGAAACTTTTTAGTTCCTTTTTTAAAAAGACCATCAATAGACCAGTATTCCTTTGGAACAAATGCTTTGATGTCATTTTCACGGTCAATGATGAGTTTTAAAGCAACCGACTGGACACGTCCTGCTGAAAGTCCTTTTTTGACCTTTTTCCAAAGAATTGGTGAAATGGAATATCCCACAATACGGTCCAAAACACGACGTGCTTGTTGAGAATCTACCAAGTCCATATCAATCTGACGAGGCTCCACAAAGGCATGTTTAACTGCATCTTTCGTAATTTCATTAAAAACCACTCGGTTATTATCTTGAGGATCAAGTCCTAAGATATGTGACAAATGCCAAGAAATAGCCTCTCCCTCACGATCCGGGTCACTAGCTAAATAAACTTTTTTAGCAGCTTTGGCTTCTTTTTTTAAAGAATTGATAAGGGGTCCCTTACCACGGATATTAATGTATTGTGGCTCATAATTATTATCAAAATCAATAGACATAGACGATTTTTTTAAGTCACGAATATGTCCTACCGAAGCAACAACTTTATAACTGCGTCCAAGATATTTTTCAATAGTCTTAGCTTTGGCAGGTGATTCAACAATAACGAGATTTTTTTTCGCTGTTGATTTCTTTTTAGTGGTGGACTTTTTAGTACCCGTTTTTGGCTTAGTTGTAGTTTTTGTTCCCAATTCGACACACTTCCTATAACAGTTTGTTTAAAGCTTATAGCATAATATCCCATTTTTAAGAAACTGTCAATAAAAAAATGCTATATAGGAAGAAACTTTAACTTTTTTAGTACTCTGAAAGGATATCCATGCCCGATGTGACGCATGTTGCTCCCTCTTTAATTAACTGAAGGCAACCTTCGGATTTCCCGTCCAAAATGTTTCCTGGGACAGCAAAAATGTCTCGGCCTTCTTCTATCCCAATTTGACAAGTAATCAAGGAACCTGAACGATTTTTTGCTTCAACGACAAGAATACCTCGGCTAAGGCCTGCGATAATACGATTCCGTTCTGGAAAGTGATAAGATAAAGCTTCTTCTCCTGGACCGTATTCTGTTAGCACAAGATGATTTTTCCCTAAGAAAGTTTGCAACTCCCTATTTTCTTTAGGGTAAAAGCGATCCAATCCTGTTCCAATAATAGCGATAGTTTGTCCCCCATTTTTAAGGCAGGCTAAATGAGCACTAGTGTCGATACCTCGAGCAAGTCCGCTAACAATCACAAAACGGTTCCCGAGTTCTTTAAGAATTTTACGGACAGACTTTACTCCGGTATCGCTTGAGCGTCTGGAGCCGACAATGGCTAATTTAGGTTTCTCAAGAAGGTCTAAATTTCCCTGAAAAAACAAGAGGACAGGTGGATTGTATATTTCTTTCAATGCCATTGGGTAATGCTTATCTAAGATAGAAATACTAGGAAATTGTTTAAATTCCATTTTTAAATTTTGAATATCTAACTGCTTATAGGCTTCTATAAAGTGAGACGGATGCTTACAACCAGAAACAACGGCCATATCTCGAAGTGACAACGATTTTTCCTGGTGTTTTTGGTAGTCAAGAATATTGAGAATGTTTTTATTAGTCAGTCCAGCTTTCTTTAGCTTATAAAGTTCAAAATGATTCACTAAGTTACCTCCTTACTTCATTTATTCGTAAAAAAGAAAAAAATTCTGCTAAAAACAGAACTTTTTAAGGATTAGTTGAATCGCAGCACATGGATTTAACAGGTTCAAAACTTTTACGATGGATAGGCGTTATGCCGTAAGCTTTTAATCCCTGTAAATGTTCTTTGGTGCCATAGCCTGCATTTTTAGCAAAGTCATAACCAGGAAAAATGCGATCATAGTTAGCCATCATCTGATCTCTGGTGACCTTAGCTACAATTGATGCTGCTGCAATAGACAAGGAATTGGCATCGCCTTTAAGAATAGACTGCTGCGAAATAGCAATATCCAATGTCATGGCATCAATCAAGAGATAATCTGGTTGTGTGAGTTGGCCCTCCAACTGTTTAATGGCTTCTAGCATGGCCAGTTTGGTTGCTTCATAAATATTGACCTCATCAATAAGCTGATTGTCAATAATACCGATACCGATAGCCAAAGCCTTTTCTTTCACTGCCTGATAAATGGTCTCATGCTTAGCTTTAGGGATTTTTTTAGAATCATTAAGGCCTTTAATTTTACAATACTTAGGTAAAATCACACAAGCTGCCACAACGGGACCTGCTAAGGGACCACGTCCCACCTCATCAATACCTGCAATGGCTTTATAACCTTTTTTATAAAGAGCTTTTTCATAAGAAAGCATGGCTTCTAATCGTTCTTCTTCTGCTAACTCGGCCTGAATAACCTTTTGTCGGCTTTTTAGAGCTTTTTGGACGCCTGACCTAGTGTCGGTTGCCAATTCTTGAAAGAGGGGGTCCAAGAGGCTAGTAACGGCCTCTAAGCTTTCTTTAATAGCTTTAATACTAGTCGGCATCCATATCTCCCACCTGATCTAAGGTGTATTGACCTAATTTACCATCACGAACTTCCTTAACGAATAAAGTGTAAAAACGGTCATAATCGTCTTTAAATCCAAGTTGGCGTGTCAAGGTCATAATGATTTCAGGAGCTTCTTCCTCAAGAGGAATATTCTTAAAACGTTTGGTTAAACGATTAGGGTAGTATTCCCTAAAGTAATTCAAGCCAAAGATAGTCACTTCATCCATTGGTAGTAATTGGTCCTTGATAGCACCTGTTAAAGCTAATTTTAAGCCCACCAATTCGTCCTCAAATTTTGGCCATAAAATACCAGGAGTGTCTAGAATTTCCAATTCCTTATTGGACTTCAACCATTGTTGTCCTTTAGTCACACCAGGTTTATTGCCAACTACAGCAATTTTCTTACCAGCCAAGCGATTCATCAAGGTAGATTTACCAGCATTTGGAATGCCAATAATCATGGTTCGCAAGGTTTCTTTTTGAATGCCGCGCTCTCGCAAGCGTTGAATTTTATCAGCCATGAGTTCCTTGGCTGCTTCTGTTACTTTTTTAACCGTTGATTGTTCTTTGGAATTGATGGCTAATGTTTTAATACCTTGACTTTCATAATAAGCCTTCCACTCTTTCGTACGAGTGGCATCGGCCAAGTCAGCTTTATTTAAAATCATTAATTTAGGTTTATCACCAACAATTTTTGTAAGCATGGGATTTTGACTAGAAAGTGGTAAGCGTGCATCCACTAAAATAGTTACAAAGTCAACATGCTTTACATTTTCCTGAACCTGTCTTCTGGCTTTGGACATGTGCCCAGGAAACCATTGAATCATTGCCATGAGTGTATCATTCCTTTCGTAGCATCATCTTCTTCGTGATAAAATAGTCTGATTGCGACAGAAGGCATCTATCCCAATCAATTCTTTAACATTATAGCATGATTAGCTTCACTTCGCCATTTCTACTTTCCTCTTTTAAGTCTTTACAGTTTTTGCTTGCAATAAGTTTTCATTAATCATATAATCTAGTTATCAAAACTAGATAGAGAGACGAAACTATGATTTTTCCATCATTACCTTATTGGAAGGACCTCCCTGATTTAGACTTATATTTGGATCAAGTGTTACTTTATGTCAACCAGTGCACTGATTTTTCAGAAGTGTCAGATAATAAATCACTAACGGCATCTATGATTAATAATTACGTCAAGCATGGGTATGTGACTAAACCTATCAAGAAAAAATACCAAAAGCAACAACTAGCGCGCTTAATTGCCATCAGTTTGTTTAAAACGGTATTTCCTATTCAAGATATTAGTCGCGTATTGGAGGAACTTCAGGCACAGGCTGATTCTGAAAGTCTTTACAATACTTTTGTAACCTGTTGGAATCAGAAGGCTCCCATTGAGGAGGACATTCCACCGATTGTGCAGGTTGCCTGTCAAACGGTCAAAGATTACCACAAAACTATTTATTTATTACAGGAGGTGACCCAATGAACCAAACCTTTAAACAAAGTTTACCCTTATCTTTTAGTGAGGAAGTAGCAAACAGCGTGACACACGCTATCGGAGCATTTGCTATGCTCATTCTACTTCCTATTTCAGCCAGCTATGCTTATCAAACTTATGACCTTAAAGCCGCTATTGGTATCTCCATCTTTGTCATCAGTCTCTTTTTGATGTTTTTGTCCTCTACGATTTACCACTCCATGGCTTATGGTTCGGTTCACAAATACATTCTACGCATTATTGATCACAGTATGATTTATATTGCTATCGCAGGAAGTTATACACCTGTTGCCTTATCCCTTGTTTCTGGTTGGCTAGGCTATATCATTATTGTTTTGCAGTGGGGCATTACGCTTTTTGGGATTTTATACAAAATTTTTGCCAAACGTATCAATGAAAAATTCAGTTTGATGCTTTATATCGTTATGGGCTGGCTCGTTGTGTTTATCTTGCCAGTCATCATTCAAAAAACTAGTCTTGCTTTTGGTCTTCTCATGTTATTTGGTGGCTTGTCTTATACCATTGGAGCGGTATTTTATGCCAAAAAAAGACCCTACTTCCACATGATTTGGCATCTCTTTATTTTATTGGCCTCTGCCCTCCAATTTATCGCTATCACTTTCTTTATGCTTTAAGACAAATAGATGCTCAGACTGATTGAGAGGCTTAATGTGATGATTTGATGTAAGACATCAATTCTTAGAAGTGGTATAATGGATAGCAAGTAATAAGCTGTCAAAGGAGAGACCTGATGAAAACCGTTCGGATTTTTTACAATCCTAATTCTGGAAAGAAAGAAAGCCAACTTGCTAGGCAAGTCAAAGACTATTTTTGCCAACATGGTTTTTCCGAAGATTCTGTAAAAGTTATTACCCCTAAAGATGCTGACCAGGCTTTTCAATTAGCAAAACAAGCTGCTAAGGACAAGATTGACTTGGTTATCCCTCTTGGTGGCGATGGGACACTAAATAAAATCATCGGTGGCATCTATGAAGGAGGAGCTCATTGTTTAATAGGCTTAGTGCCCTCAGGGACAGTCAATAATTTTGCCAAGGCTATGCATATCCCTTTACAAATTACTGAGGCGTTGGATACTATCTTGACTGGACAAATCAAGCAAGTTGATATTTGCAAAGCTAACCAGCAATACATGATTTCCAGTTTAACTTTAGGATTACTGGCTGATATTGCTGCCGACGTAACGGCTGAGGAAAAACGACGCTTTGGTCCTCTAGCATTTTTAAAAGATAGTATTCGAATACTGAAACGAAATCGCAGCTATGCCATCTCTTTAATTAGCCACAACCATCGTATTCACCTGAAAACGAAGTTTCTCTTAATCACGATGACAAATACCATTGCTGGTTTTCCTTCTTTTTCTCCTGGTGCTCAAGCTGACGATGGCTATTTCCAAGTTTATACCATGAAAAAAGTCTCTTTCTTTAAATTTTTATGGCATATTAATGATTTTAAACAGGGTGATTTTTCCAAAGCAGAGGAAATCAGTCATTTTCAAGCCAATACGCTTAGCTTACTACCACAAGCTAAAAAACAAGCGATATTACCACGTACCAGGATTGATGGGGATAAAAGTGACTATCTGCCCATTCAATTAGATATCATTCCAAAAGCCGTTTCGATTATTGTTCCAACAGAAGATTAAAAAAGTGCCTAATGGCACTTTTTGTCTTATCTTAAAGGTATTTTAAAACCTATTTTTCATCATCAGCATCTGTCTTATCGCTAGTGAGTTTTTCCATTTTAGATTGGATAGTTTGGCTAGTAGCTTCGCCAATTCCTTCTACCTTTTCTTTAGCCTGTCCCAAAGATTCTTCAACTGTTTCTGCGGCGATACCACCGTAAACTTCAACAGCATCTTTGGATTCTTGGACTTTTTCCGATACTGCATCCAGAACTTGCTTACTTTTATCTTGCAAGTAAGCGTTGAGATCATCTATTTTTTTAGCACTATCTTTCAAGAGTTGATCTTTTTTGGAAGACGATAAACTTAAGTAAGCAATGCTAGCTGCTGCTGATCCAAGCAACAACCCCCAAAAAACGCCATGATTTTTTTTAGTCATTGTAGACCTACTTTCTTTTAGACGGTGTTTTACTATCGTTAAACATTTTTTTAGCAAGTTTTACAGCAGGAACCACTAATAAAACCAATTGTAACATTTCTGTAAGTTTAAAATTTCTTTTTTTCATAATAGACTTCACTCCTTTTTTGGTCTTTAAGCCTGAGTTAATTTAACATGATTGTTTCCTCTAACATCAACAACACATCCTTTCAACTGAAGAGCCACAAAATTGTCTTATCTAAAAGGACCAATAAATGGTTGTCAAAGTGACCACATCACTTATTTTAGTATTTTCAATCAAAAATTGAAGTAAAATTATCTATCGCAATAGATAAAAAAACATTAATACGAAAACATTTCAACAAAGTGACAACACAGTTATTAACTTATATTGTCATTATAACACTGTAAGAGTTTATCGTCAAATATTTTGCTTTTCCTATAGTTATTCTATTAAAAAACTTCGACAAGATTACTCCAAAAATTGCTCTTCACTTTGAAAGTTAACCAAATCATTTAACGATCAAAAGAGATTAATCAAGCAAATGAAGATACAACAAATAACTATTTTTAACGAGTTTTATAGCACGATCCAGTCGTTAACCTAATAAGTCTATTCATGTAATTCTAAAGGCAAACCATCCGGATCAAAAAAGAAAGTCATTTTCTCACCTGTGTAATCATCATGCCTGATAGGCTCCACTGGAATTCCTAAGCTCTTTAGATCATCTACATAACTCTCAATGTTGGTAACACGAAATGCAAGGTGCCTCAAACCACAGGCCTCACTTTTAAATTCTGGTTCACTTACACGTTTAGGAGGAGCTTGATAGTTGGGGTCACTTGTCACCTTACCAAAAATCTCCAATTCAATACGACCACAAGATAAATCTAATTTGTAATCATGCTTGTCAGGACGATAATTTTCTCTGATAATTTCAAATCCGAGTTTATTCACATAAAAATCTTTTGACAGATGATAATCAGATACAATAATAGCAACGTGATGAATGGCATTTAGTTTCATCATATTTCTCCTTTCAAAAAAAGTAGGATGAGATAAATTTTCTCTATGGTCCTACTTTTTAAATATTATATTTAAGATATATCTAGGTAGATACTTGGTTATAAGAATGATTAAAAGCTTTCAATACATCGGCGGGCGCTTTATCAAAATCGTATTCTGTTTTTAGTTCTCCTTTGACAATAATACGTTCTGTTGCTTCGATATCTGTACAAGTCACTAAAGTCACTTCTTTGAGACCAGCTGTATCATCGATAACATCAACGCGTTCAGGAGCTACCGTGAAAACATCTTTTATGATGTATTCGTAAATTTTTTCTTTATCTGTTAAATAGATGGACATCCCATTTTGTGCTCTTTCAAGCGGCGAAAAGAGCATTTGAGATGAACCTGTAATTCCAAAAATATGATGACTGGCAAGAGAATAATTATTTTCTCCTCCCATAACTTGTTCTTCTTTCATCGTTCCTGCGCCATAAATAAGCTCAGTATTTCCTAAACCTTTAAAAATTGGTAAATTAATGCCAAGCTCTGGTATGGCAATGCCCCCTATAACAGGAAGTTGCTGAGCCGCCATTTGTGCTTGCAAGACACTCTCTGTACTAACTGGCTCTACGGCTTGGAAATCAAATGTTGACTTAGCCTCTTTATTCTTTTTGATTTGTTTTTTCGAAACTTTCGTTACTTGATATTTATTAGAGTTTCGAGCAATTAATGTATTTCGGATAGGTTTGTTAAAAAGCAATGCTAAACCTAGAATTAAAAGTACAGCTATTAGTAGTTTTCTTGCCCAAGACATGGATTTTATTTTTCGACGCTTTTGTTTTTTTACCATTTTTTACTCCTTATTATGATTAATTATCTTTATTTTTTGAAATACTATTTTCACGATCAGTATTGATTTCAGCGATACTACTGTCTTCAGGCTGAACCAAGGTAAATGTTACAATCTTAGCATCAGCATCTAGTTTCATAATTTTAACACCCAAAGTAGCACGACCTGTTTGCGAAATATTTGCAACATTTGTGCGAATAATGACACCTTTATTTGTAATCACCATGATATCTTCTGTACCATCTACGGTAACCAATCCAGCCAATTGACCATTTTTAGGGGTAATATTAGCTGTTTTTATTCCTTTTCCCCCCCTACCTTTTGTAGGATAGTCTGTAGCACTTGTTCTCTTACCAAAGCCATTTTCGGTAATTACAAGAACTTCTTGGTTATCTTGAATACGTGACGCGCCAACAACGCGATCATCTTCACGAAGCTTAACCCCGCGAACACCCGTAGCTGATCGGCCCATGTTGCGGATGCTTGCTTCATTAAAACGAACAGAATATCCGGAATGAGTTCCAATGATAATGTCATCCTGACCGCTTGTCAAAAGGACGTTAATCAGCTGATCTCCCTCTTTCAACTTAAGAGCACGGAGACCGTTTTGACGGATATTATTAAATTCTGAAACTTCTGTACGTTTGACAATGCCTTGTTTCGTTGTAAAGAAGAAGGATTTACCTGCTGTTTCTTCCTTACGTGCGTTGATAATAGTTTGAATGGTTTCACCATCTTCTAATTTCAATAGATTAACAATTGGAAGACCTTTTGCTGTACGACCATATTCTGGAATTTCGTAAGCTTTCAACCGATAGACACGCCCAAAATTCGTAAAGAAGAGCAAAGTATCATGGGTACTTGTTGATATCAATTCACGTACAAAGTCGTCATTGTTGACTCCAGTTCCTTGGACGCCACGTCCACCACGCTTCTGGGCACGAAATTCATCTTGAGCAAGACGCTTGATATAACCTTTATTTGACAAGGTAATCAAAACATCTTCTTCTTCAATTAGATCTTCATCTTCTAGAGAAAGGACTTCACCGACCATTAATTCTGTACGGCGTGGGTTAGCGTATTTACGCTTGATCTCATCCATTTCTTCTTTGATGATAGTGATAATACGTTCTGGTTTGGCTAAAATATCAGATAAGTCAGCAATCAAGGCCAACAAATCATCATATTCTGATTGAATCTTATCACGTTCCAAACCAGTCAAACGACGCAAACGCATATCCAAAATAGCTTGGCTTTGGCGTTCAGACAAGTCGAAACGTGACATCAATTCTGTCTGAGCAATGACATCTGTCTCGCTGTTACGAATAATAGCAATCACTTCGTCTAAATGATCAAGGGCAATCAGTAAGCCTTCTAAAATATGAGCTCTGGCTTCAGCTTTATCTTTATCAAATCGGGTGCGACGTATAATAACTTCTTTTTGATGACTAATGTAATTATCAATGATTTGTCTGAGTGACAATATTTTAGGCACACCATTTTCAATAGCCAACATATTAAAACTGAAATTCGTCTGAAGACTTGTTAATTTAAAGAGGTTATTTAAGATAACTGTCGCGGATGCCTCTCGACGAATCTCGATAACAAAACGCACTCCTTCACGGCTAGATTCGTCACGAACTGCTGTAATACCTTCTAGTCTTTTTTCTTGTGCTAAACGAACAATGTGTTCATGCACTTTCGTTTTATTGACGCCATAGGGAAATTCAGTAACCACAATACGTTCCCGACCTGTTTGAGTTGTTTCAATTTCTGTTCGAGAGCGTAAAACGATAGAACCTTTACCAGTATCATAAGCCCTATGAATACCTGAGCGCCCCATAACAAGGGCACCAGTCGGAAAGTCAGGTCCAGGGATCACTTCCATCAACTCTCTTGTTGTACAGTCTGGATGTTCCATTACCATCTTGACAGCATCAATAGACTCTGCCAAATTATGAGGCGGAATGTTAGTTGCCATCCCAACGGCAATCCCTGTCGCTCCATTGACTAATAAATTAGGAAAGCGAGCTGGTAATACTACTGGTTCTCTTTCGCTTCCATCGTAGTTATCTTGAAAATTAACGGTATTTTTATTGATATCCCTTAATAATTCAAGCGCAATTTTACTCATGCGCGCTTCAGTATAACGTTGAGCGGCAGCACCATCACCATCCATAGAACCAAAATTGCCATGCCCATCAACAAGCATATGGCGATAACTCCACCACTGAGCCATACGAACCATAGCTTCATAAATAGAAGAATCCCCATGCGGGTGATATTTACCCATGACATCACCCGTAATACGAGCAGATTTTTTATGCGGTTTATCAGGTGTCACACCGAGTTCATTCATCCCATAGAGAATACGACGATGCACAGGTTTCAGACCATCACGCACATCTGGCAAAGCTCTTGCCACAATGACACTCATGGCATAGTCAATGAAACTCGTTTTCATTTCACTTGTCAGATTGACGTCAATTAAATTTCGATCTTGCATTTAAGGAATGCTCCTTTTCTAGTCAATACTAGATTTCATTATACCATAAATTCCTTATTTTTTCTTATTGGAAGCGTTATCAGTAAACTATTTTCATTATTTTTCTGAATTCAATGACAAACAATTATCAATATGTTAAAATAAGACCGTATGAGCTTTTGCTCTAATAAAATTAAGGAGATGTTTAGAAATGACTGCAACTAAACAACACAAAAAAGTAATCTTGGTCGGTGATGGTGCCGTCGGTTCATCATACGCTTTTGCATTGGTAACACAAAATATTGCTCAAGAACTTGGTATTATTGATATTTTTAAAGAAAAAACTCAAGGAGATGCAGAAGATTTAAGCCACGCTCTAGCTTTTACATCACCTAAAAAAATCTATGCAGCTGACTACTCAGACTGTCATGATGCTGATCTTGTTGTCTTAACAGCTGGTGCTCCTCAAAAACCAGGTGAAACACGCCTTGACCTTGTTGAAAAAAACCTTCGTATCAATAAAGAGGTTGTTACACAAATCGTTGCATCTGGTTTCAAAGGAATCTTTCTTGTTGCTGCTAACCCAGTTGACGTTTTGACTTACTCAACATGGAAATTCTCAGGTTTCCCTAAAGAGCGTGTCATTGGTTCAGGTACATCTCTAGATTCAGCCCGTTTCCGTCAAGCTCTGGCTGCTAAAATCGGTGTTGATGCGCGTTCGGTTCACGCTTACATCATGGGAGAACACGGTGACTCTGAATTTGCTGTTTGGTCACACGCTAACGTTGCTGGTGTAGGTCTTTACGACTGGCTCCAAGCTAATCGTGACATTGATGAGCAAGGCCTAGTTGATCTTTTCATTTCTGTACGTGATGCTGCTTACTCAATCATCAATAAAAAAGGTGCTACTTTCTACGGTATTGCAGTTGCCCTAGCTCGTATTACAAAAGCTATTCTTGATGATGAAAATGCTGTTCTTCCGCTTTCTGTTTTCCAAGAAGGCCAATACGAAGGTGTTGAAGATTGCTATATTGGTCAACCAGCTATCGTTGGAGCGTATGGAATTGTTCGTCCAGTAAACATTCCACTTAACGATGCTGAATTACAAAAAATGCAAGCCTCTGCAAATCAATTGAAAGCTATCATTGATGAAGCCTTTGCTAAGGAAGAATTTGCTTCTGCTGCTAAAAACTAATCACAAAAGAGACTTCGGTCTCTTTTTGTTTTGCCTGATATTCCTTTTCCAACGTGCTATAAGAGGATAATCATAAGTTTAGAACTTTTCAGGTTGCAACAATTAAAAAGCAAAAAAGCCAGTGCTGCTGAACTGCTCTGGCTTTTTCCTATCAGATACTAGTCTTTGGCACCAAGTGCTGCCATTGTGATGTAGTTGTAAGGTTTGTTGAAATGTGGTAAGAAGAAAATATCAGTTAATGCCAACTTTTCAATGGTTACGCCTTCTTGGATAGCAAGTGAGAACATGTGAATTCCCATTGACACATCTTCACGGGCTGCCATTTGAGCACCCAAGATACGACGTGAGTCTTTATCGTAAACAATCTTAATGGTTACTGGGAAGTTACCGTGTTCGATAAATTCAGGTTTTTGGTTATCAGTATACTCAGTCACTGCAGCATCAAAACCAAGACGTTTTGCTTTTTCAAGTGTCAAACCAGTTGAAACCATGTGCAATCCGTAAATGGAAATACCGTTTGAGCCTTGAACGCCAATACCTTCAAGGTCTGTACCACAAGCGTTATGTGCTGCTACAATTCCTGTACGGACGGCATTTGAAGCTAAAGCAATGTAGTTTGTATCGCGAGTAGCATTATCGTAGATAGTTGCACAGTCACCGATAGCATAAACACCTGGAATAGAAGTTTCTTGGCGTTTATTGACAAGGAAAGCACCATTACGGAAAAGATCAATCTTACCATTTCCAAGAGTTGTGTTTGGACGGAAACCAACGGCGAGGATAACCATATCCACATCGTACTCATTTTTGTCAGTAATGATCTTTTCAACCTTACCATTACCAGCTACTTCTTTAACTGTTTCACCAAAGGCTAGTTGAATACCATGTTCTTCCATGTTTTTAGCCATTAAGTCAGTCAAATCACGGTCGTAATAACCTGCCAAGCAAGTGTCCACGACATCAATCAGAACCACTTCTTTGCCTTTGCGTTGGAAAGCTTCAGCTAACTCAACACCAATGTAACCAGCACCAACTACGGCTACACGTTTAATGTCTTTGTTTTCAAGCTTTGCAATCACATCAGCTGAGTTTTGGTATAACTTCACAAATTGAAGATTTTCAAGAGTTGCTTCAAATTCAAGTGATCCTTCTTTGATTTCGGCACCTTTAATCGGTGGTAAGATAGGTTGTGAGCCAGTTGCAAAAATCAACTTGTCGTAAGTTTCCACGTGGTTTTTACCATCAACAAGCGCTGTCACTGTTTTGGCATCGTAGTCGATTGATTGAACAGGTGATTCCATGTAAACTTTAGCCCCTAAAGACTCTAATTCTTCTTTATCTGAATAGAAAAGTCCTTCTGGTCCAGCAATTTGCTCACCAATCCAAAGTGCCATACCACAGCCTAAAAATGAAATATTTGAGTTTTGGTCAAATACAACAATCTCATTAGCATCACCGTAGTTTGTTAACATAGTCTTGATACAGGCCGTACCAGCATGGTTTGCACCAACAACAACGATTTTACTCATATATTTTGTTCCTCATTTCACAATATTATATAGGGCTCTATTATACCACAGTCAAAAAACGCTTCCAAATATATTGCTCACTTTTTTGAGTTATTTCTTCTTTAGTCAACTGTTTTTTCTCACTTATAAAAAAAGATCGTCCGCTTTTTCGCTGTTATTTTTTTATATAACAGCTTAAAGTTTGTTAATTAACTAACTTTAGGAAGGCTTAAAAAGTTAACCTTCGTTAAAAGACGAACTTTATTCTATCTTTTGTAATCTAGCATAACAGCCGTTTTTTGACATTAAGCTGGCATGTGTTCCCCACTCAACCAATCGACCTTGATCCATAACAAGAATCAAATCAGCTGATTGAATCGTTGATAAACGATGGGCAATGATAAAGCTGGTCCTTCCTCTCATGAGTTCTTTTAGTGCCTCTTGAATAACAGCTTCTGTTCTAATATCAATAGAGGAGGTGGCTTCATCTAGAACCAAGACTTTTGGTTTTTTCAAAAACATTCTGGCAATAGCTAATAACTGGAGCTGCCCTTGGGACAAAGCATCATCAGAAGCACTTAAGTAAGTATCATAAGTCTTAGGAAGTTGCATAATAAAGAAGTGTGCATGAGCTGCTTTGGCTGCTGCCACTACTTCATCACGGCTAGCCTCTTCACTGCCGTAAGCAATCAACTCATGAACAGTCGCATCTTTCAACCAGGTTTCTTGCAATACTATGCCAGTAATGGACCTAAGTTCTTCCTTAGCATAACACTTAATAGGAACTTTATCTAACTTGATGCTACCAGCATCAAGTTCATAAAAGCGCATGAGTAAATTGATTAAAGTTGATTTACCTGCACCTGTAGGCCCTACAATCGCTACCTTGGAACCCGCAGGAACAGAAAAATTAATATCTTTCAGTAAGGGCCTGTCTTTTTGATAAGAAAAACTTACTTCTTCAAAGTCAATTTGCCCCTTAACCGCTGATGCCTTAAATGTTAGAAAGTGCTCTTGCTCTTTTATTTCAATATCTAAAAGGTCATAAAGCCTTTGCGCACAAGCTAAAGAACTCTGTATCTCTGCCAAGACAGATGAAATATCGTTGAAAGGTTTGGTATATTGGACAACAACATTTAAAAAAGTGGTTAGCTGACCTACTGAAAAAAGTCCAGCCATGATACGAACAGCCCCTAAACCTGCCAGTAAAGCATAAATGACACTATTAATAAAGCGAGTGGCTGGATTGACTGTTGAGGCGTAAAAAATGGCTTTTTGTGAAGCCTCGCAATAGGTTTTATTTAAAACATGATAATCACAGATAGACTGCTCTTGAGCATTAAACAGTTGAACCAAACCTTCTTGACGAAGGATTTCTTCAGTAAACTGAGCTAAATTTCCTCTGCTTTTGGTCTGTGCTTGTGCATAATGAAAACTCTTTTGAGCAATAAAACGAGCTAAAAAGAGGGAGCTTGGTGTTAACACCAAAACCAAGATTAACATGAGCCAGTCAATCTGTGCCATAGCTATAATGGTACACAGAATCGTCAATAGTCCAAGTATAAACTGGTTAAAAACCATTTGTAGACCATTGATCAGTTGCTCAGTGTCGGTTATCACTCGACTAACCAAATCTCCAATGGTTTGACGATCTAGATATGCAAAAGGAAGACGATGAATTTTTTCCAAAAGCTTATCTTTCAATTGCTGGCTATATTGATATAGCAAACGACTATAGACAAGAGGCATCACCCATTGAATCAATGTGTTGACCACAATAATAACTAACATTTGCCCCAACAGCCATTTTAAAGTTTGCCAAGAATTGACTGACAAACTCATATCAACGGCTTTACCGATAAGAACAGGCAAGTAAACACTTAAACCAACTTGTACAAAACTAGCGATCACGAGAATACAAACAGGTAGAGGTTTTTTTAACAAATCCTGAAGCACTCGCTTTAGGAGGTGATGATCTGTTTTAATCATTTTTGCTCCCCCTTCACGTAAAGCGCTAGCATTTCTTGATAAAGTGCATTGCTTACTTTTAACTGGTCATGACTGGCAAAATCCAATTGATGGCCCTGTTCCAACACTAAAATCTTATCAGCAAACTGCAAATTCTTAATAGATTGCGTGACTAGAATCACTAAAACATCTGATAACTCTTCTTTTAGAGCTTTAAAAAGTCGTCCTCGAGTCTCATTGTCTAAGGCGGAACTGGCATCATCCAAAATCAAAATGGGTTTTGGCTTCAGAAGTGCTCTGGCAATAGCTAGACGTTGCCGTTGCCCTCCTGAAAAATGACGGCCGAAGGCTTCAACAGGTGCCTCTAATTGTTCTGGTAAGGCAGCGACAAACTCTTTTGCTTGAGCCAATTCAAGAGCCCGCCACAGTTCCTCATCACTAATAGGCATTGATTGTCCCAGTAGGAGGTTACTTCTAATCGTTCCTTTAAATAATTGAGCTTTTTGAGGAACAAGAGCAATCACATTTCGCCACTCGGTTAGTGTTTTTGGCACTTCTCCTTGCCAATTAAGACTAATCTCACCACTATATTGTGAATAAGTTTGGCAGATCAAGTCAATCAAAGTCGTTTTGCCTGCTCCAGTACCACCAATGATGCCAATCCATTCTCCCTGATCAGCACTTAACTGAATATCATACAGACTTGGCTCTGCTGCTCCTGGATAAGTAAAGGTCAAGTGCCGGATGGTCAACAGATGAGTTGAAATAGGACCATCTTTAAGTAAGGGCAAAGGCGCTTCATCAGCTAAAACAAACACCTGATTAATCCGTTTTGCGGCTGTTACACTTTGATTGATGGTTCCCATCAACATGGTCATTTTCAAAAGTTCTGCCAAAATCTGCAAGAGGTAATTAATTAAAGCAACCAACATGCCCTGACTAAGCGATCTATGAGCTACTTGCCAACTTCCTTGCCAAATCAAGATTAACAGGGTAAGATTGACCACTAAAAAAGTCATAGGATTCAAGACATTGGCTAGGGTAGCAGCTTGATATTGGTGGCGACTTAAGAGCATATTTTGCTGCTTAAATGCTTGGAGTTCTTTTTGGGTTTGATTAAAAGCCTTAATTACTCGGATTCCTTGTAACTGTTGGCTAGTCAAACGAACCAAGTGATCTGTTTCTCGGCGGATTAAGAGATAAAGGGGACCTAATAAATGTGACATAACAAAAACAAGTGTTAGTAAGACAATCACCATCATCACAAACCATAGGGTTAGACTTGGACTAATCCAATAAGCCATTACCATAGCACCACATACGATAATAGGGGCCCTTAGAAAAAGACGCAAAAATTGATTGATACCAGTTTGAATTTGAAAACTATCACTGGTCAATCGTGATAACAGACTAGCATAACCAAGATGGTCTTGGTCCTCCTTGCTCAAAAACATGATTTTTTTAAACAAGTCATCTGTCATTTGTCTTGTAAAACCAACAGCTGCTTTCGAAGAAAAATACTGGGCTGTAACGGAAAGCAATAAGCCAATGGTTGCTAAACCAAATAATGTTAAAACAACCCTCAAAATTCCCTGGCTGTTGTGTTGACTAATCGATATATCAATCATGTTAGCAATTAACAAAGGGACTAATAATTCAAATAAAGCTTCTAATAATTTAAAAAGAGGACCTAAGATACTTTCTTTTAGGTACCCTTTCACATATGGACGTAATCGTTTCATGATAACTTTCTAAAAAAGGCTCATCAGTTCAATTAAATAAAGATTGAAATGAACTTCTCGTGAGTAATAGATATTGCCGCCATTCTTATAAAGCTTACCTCCAGAAATCAAGGCGAGGGGGTGGTAATAAAAATAGGTTTGACCACTAGTGTTGCCTAGGCTTGGCGCCACAACGGTTTTGGAATAGGTAGTCGCTAAATCAACGGTATTTTGACCTCCATGTTCAGCAATATAATCAATATAAGCTGTTCCAAAATTATAGGCCTGAACAGCCGTCCAAGAATCTACTCCTGCTTCCTCAGCTAGAGCAAGATTATGAGACAGTAAATTCACCCCGTGCTCAATACTGGCCTGACTATCTGTAATCGAGTTTTTTTGTCCTGAACTGCTTTCACTGGATTGCATGACATCTGCTTCTCCTCCTTTTGTCTCGGTGTATATCATAGCTAAGACTAAGTCTACATTTGCCTTTGTATCATTTTCTGCTAATGTTTTCTCAACCATAGGCTTATATGCCAAAACACGTTGAACATTGTGATGAATAACAAAGGATTGATAAATGACAAAAAGAAGAAGAAAACTGCAGGCACGCTTTAAAAGTCTAAACATCTATTTGGTTTTAATATCCTCTATATTTTTAATCAAGATTGAATAAGTCCCATCATCATTTAACAAAAATTCAACCGCTTCAGCATCCTGATAAATGGCATTTGGTACTGTTAATTCTATCCCGTTTGATAACGATAGCTTTTGATTTTCTAGTTTTTTTATCTGTCTAGAATGTTCAATATCGCTAATTTTTATAGGTTCTGGAATGACATCTTTGACTTGATCCACAAAGGTTAAACGGGCTGTTAAATTATCATCAAAGAGTTGGTCAGCTAATTTTTCTGGTGATAAAACGTCGTCTGCTTCTAACTGCTTAAAAAGAGTGGATTTCATCTTTGACTGAAAAGTAAAATCATCTTGATTAAAATGCTCTGCAATTTTTTGAGCGGTTTGTTCTATCATTTTGATAGACTTTTTAACAGATTGCTCAGGTGTAACTTTCAAGAGGTGTTCTGAAAAATAATTAGCAAAACTGCCATTATGCTTCACACGCTTTTCAATCAAGTAGTACTGACCAGATTTGAGATTAATGACTAGTGCTTCATCTGGTGTCTGGGTGGGACTCGGCAGATTATTCTGCGTCACCGTAAATGGATGTTCATAATTGTCAGAAAGGTGAGCAAACTGTTCTTTCAAAGCAATTCGCAAGAAAGCAAAAAAGGGTTCGCCATCCTTATCAAACTGAACAAAGACTAAGTCATTGGTTTTTTGATCCTCTGAAATAACAAAGGCTTCCTTCCATAACTGGGCAATGGTAACAGACGTTTCCAACAAATCATCACCAATGGTTGTAAAAAAGGTATTATTAGCCTCAAACTGACCACGTTTGGCTTCGTCCGAGAACACTTTGGCCAATTTTTTTCGGAAATATTCATCAATTCGCGGTGTAATGCTCACTAAACGATCTGATAACAGTAACTCAGTGTCATTGGGAGAAAATTGATGAATGACAATACGTTTTATATAACTATCTAACATGATTCCTTACTTTTTATAGAGTGGGAAGGCATCGGTTAACTGACGCACTTCCTGACGGACTTCTTCAAGAATAGTTTCTTGATCATGATTAACCAAGGCTTTGATGATAAGACGGGCAATGGTCTGACTCTCTTTAACACCCATACCACGGCTGGTTATGGCAGCACAACCAATGCGAATACCTGAGGTTTTAAATGGCGACAAGGTTTCAAAAGGAATGGCATTTTTATTAAGGGTAATATTAACCTCATCCAGAAGATTTTGCGCTAGTTTACCATTAGCAATAACCTTAGTGACATCTACTAAAAAGACATGATTATCTGTACCACCTGAGATCAGACGGAAACGATCATCTTGTGCAAAAACTGCTGCCATAGCCGCAGTATTATCAATAATAGCTTGTGCATAGTCTTTAAAGGCTGGATCCAAGGCTTCTTTGAAGGCAACCGCTTTGGCAGCAATCACGTGTTCCAGAGGTCCTCCTTGTAAACCAGGGAAAACGGCCGAATTAATCTTTTTAGCAAGAGCTTCGTCATTGGTTAATATCAAGCCTCCACGAGGACCACGTAAGGTTTTATGGGTTGTTGATGTCACAATATGCGCATAAGGGACAGGACTCGGGTGCACACCTGCTGCTACAAGGCCAGCGATGTGAGCCATGTCCACCATTAAGTAAGCACCTACGTGATCAGCAATGGCACGAAACTTTTCAAAATCAATGCTTCTAGAGTAGGCCGAAGCCCCTGCAACGATAAGCTTTGGTTGGACCGCCTTTGCTTGTTCTAAAATCGCCTCATAATTTAACATTTCAGTATCAGTATCTACTGAGTAACCCACAAAATGGTAGGTTTTTCCAGAAAAATTTACTGGAGAGCCATGCGTGAGATGACCACCTGCAGCCAAATCCATTCCTAATACGGTGTCACCAGCCTCAATCAAGGCCATATAAGCTGCTGCATTGGCTTGACTTCCGGAATGGGCTTGAACATTGGCAAATGCGGCACCGAAAAGTTTCTTAGCACGTTCAATAGCAAGCGTTTCGACAATATCCACACATTCTGTTCCACCATAATAGCGATTACCTGGATAGCCTTCTGCATACTTATTGGTTAAAACAGAACCTTGAGCTGCCATGACAGCTTTTGAAACCATGTTTTCAGATGCAATCAATTCGATATGATGTTCTTGTCTTTCTTCTTCAGCATGAATGGCATCCCAAAGCTCTTTATCAAAGTCTTCAACATTACCTTTATCAAAAATCATTGTCATCTCCTTGTAAGTTTTTGATGAATCGTAATTGTGTTTTATCATCTGCATAGTCGAGGTTTCGGTAAAAAGCATGCGCTTCTTTACGATGACTGGCAGAATTGAGGCGAATAAAGGCAATGCCTTCCTGCCTAGCTTGGGATTCCAGGGCCCTTAGTAAGGCACTCCCAATTCCCCTTCTCTGATAGGCTGGTAAAACAGCCAAGCCCAAGAGATTAAGACCATCAGAAGCATAAAGGGTTTCATACCGTTCAGCGTGAACATAGCCTAATAATTGATTGGTATCCTTGTCGGCATAAGCTAAAAAATAGTGATGGCAATCCTCAATCAATCGTTCATATTGCCTTTCTAACAAGTCAAGCGAAACTAAATAGCCAAGGGCTTTGGCATTAATTTCTTGTAGCATAGGACAGTCCGTTTTACTTAATGGTCTCAACATTCCAAGCGGCTCCTCTCTTAAAAGCGAAGTTCAGGCACGTTAGCTAATAATTCTTCTTTGGTGATAGCACCTTGACGTAAAATCACAGCACGCTCACCTGATAAGTCTAAGATGGTTGAATCCTTACCTGTTAGAAAAGGATCATCTGCATAACCAAACACTTGAAAGTCAAAATCTTGCATAATATGATCAAAAACTCGACCACTAGCTTTGCCAGATAAGTTTGCAGAAGGACCAATTAAAGGGCCTGTTTTTTGAATTAAAGCTGCGGTAATTGGATGACTGGGTAAGCGAAAACCAACCGTTGAAAGTCCCGAATTAATCCAATAAGGAACCTGGTCATTAGCTTTTAAAATAATCGTTAACGGACCTGGTAAAAAGGCTTGGTATAATTTCTTGAGGTATCTCGGCTGTTCTTTTGAAAAGGCTAAGATACTATTAAAATCAGCCACATTAAGGTTCATTGCTTTATCTCGGGGTCTTTGTTTTAAGTCATAAACAGCATTTACTGCTTTTTCATCTAAAGCCTTGGCAAAAAGACCATAAACCGTTTCTGTTGGTAAAACAAGGGCATCACCTGATTCAATGATACTAGCTAGATACTCCATAATCAACAACCACCATCCTTTCTTTGCCAAATATATCCGTTACGGCTCGTATATGTCTTTGAGGAAAATAGGCTTGTAACATATCTTTTATACCTTCAGCTTGCTTATAACCAATTTCAAAGTAAAGCTTCCCCTCCTTAGTTAAGTAATTGTCAGCTTGTTCAATAATCTTACGGTAAATAGCATAGCCATTTTCTTTAGCAAAAAGTGCCAAATGAGGCTCTGATTGCAAAACATTTAGACTGACTTCTTCCTTATCCTCGTAGGATATGTAGGGAGGATTTGACACAATAATATCAAATGTTTCTGAAATGAGACTAAAAACATCTGATTCAATAAACGTTATATCAAGCTGGTAAGCATCAGCATTGGCTTTTGCCAAGTCAAGAGCAGCTCTAGAAATATCAGATGCCGTTACTTGCCAGTTAGGCCTTTCTTTTTTGAGAGAAATAGCAATCGCTCCACTACCTGTACCAATATCTAAAACATTCAACGGTGCATCAAGATTTTCAGCTAAAATCATGTCAACTAATTCTTCTGTTTCTGGCCTTGGAATTAATACACGCTTGTCGACTGCAAGCTTCAAATCACGAAAATAAGCATTACCTGTAATATATTGAGGAGATAAATGCTGACTTAGAGAACAGAAAATATGTTCCAAAAGAACAGCATCTTCAGGAGTCACAGCTTGATTTTGGTGAATCAACATATCTAGACTTGACCATTCTTTGATTTCTCTAAAAACATAGGCGAGATTTTCGCGATCCTCATCTATTTGTTCTAGTTTATCTTCATAAGTTCTGATTAATGTAGCATAGTTCATTAGTTATTGAGAGATTCTAATTTCTTTGTCTGATCATACATAACGAGTGCATCAATAACTTCATCCATTTTTCCAGATAAAATAGTATCTAATTTTTGAAGTGTCAAACCAATACGATGATCTGTTACACGATTTTGCGGGAAATTATAAGTACGAATACGTTCTGAACGATCACCAGTACCAACTGTTGATTTACGTTCAGCATCTTGTTCATCTTGAGCAATTTGCGCAAAATGGTCAGCAACACGAGCACGAATGATTTTCATCGCTTTATCACGGTTTTTTTGCTGAGTACGCTCTTCTTGCATTTCAACTTTGATTCCTGTAGGAATGTGTACCATACGAACTGCAGTAGCAACTTTATTGACATTCTGACCACCAGCACCAGACGCGTGGTAAATATCGACGCGAAGGTCTTTAGGATCAATGTCGTATTCTACTTCTTCAACTTCTGGCATTACCAAAACAGTTGCAGTTGAAGTATGAACACGACCCTGACTCTCTGTCACTGGGACACGTTGAACACGATGAGCTCCTGATTCATATTTAAGCTTAGAATAAACTGACTGACCAGAAACCATGGCAACCACTTCTTTAATACCACCAACACCATTAACGGATGATTCCATAACTTCAAAACGCCATCCTTGAGTTTCAGCATATTTTTGATACATTGTTAAAAGATCACCAGCAAAAAGCGCTGCTTCATCGCCACCAGCAGCACCACGAATTTCTAAAATAATGTTTTTATCATCGTTAGGATCTTTAGGTAATAGAAGGATTTTTAATTTTTCTTCATACTCTTCTTTAGCTGCTTTTGATTCTTTAAGTTCTTCTTTAGCCATTTCTTCTAATTCAGGATCACCACTGGCATCTTTGATCATTTCTTCAGCATCTGAAATGGTTTGAATGACTTGCTTATATTCTCTATAAGCTGTGACAGTTTCTCGAGTATTAGCTTCTTCACGTGATAATTCCATAAATCGCTTTGTATCTGAAACAACATCTGGATCACTAAGTAACTCACCTAACTCTTCATAACGATCTTCAACTGCCTGCAATTGATCATAAATATTCATTTTTCTTTGTATCTCCTTTAAAACCGATTACCTTTTAAATATCTGGATTAAAATAATGTTTTCGACAAACTGGGATATATGTTTCATTACCACCAATTTGTATCTGATCACCTTCATAGACAGGTTTTCCGTTTTCTGTCCTTAAAACCATGGTTGCTTTCTTACTACAGTATTGGCAAATTGTTTTGATTTCATCAATCTTATCGGCCAATAATAGCAAATGTTTTGAACCTTCAAAAAGATTGTTTTGGAAATCATTTTTCAAACCAAAAGCCATGACAGGAACATTTAGCTCATCCACCACACGCGCCAAATCATAAACATTTTGCTTGCTTAAAAATTGGCTTTCGTCAATCAGGACACAATAAGGTTTTTCCTCCAATTGGGCAATAAATGTGAAAATATCCATGTCATTTGAAATGGGGATAGCTTCTCGTCGCATACCAATACGGCTTGAGACGATGCCAAAACCATCACGTGTATCAAGAGCACTTGTCATAATGACAACAGGTTTGCCTTGTTCTTCATAGTTATGAGCAACTTTTAAAATTTCAATGGTTTTACCAGAATTCATTGTCCCATATTTATAATAGAGTTGAGCCAAAGCGGAAAATCCTACTTTCTATAGTATTCTACCTATTTTACCACAAAGGCTGAAGTTTTCCCAGCCATTGAAAACAGTGTATACTTTTTCACAGCATTATGTTACAATGATGCCCAATAACATAAAGGAGTAACATTATGCCATTTGTAACAATTGACTTGTTTGAGGGACGCTCACAAGAACAAAAAAATCAATTAGCTCGCGAGGTTACCGAAGTAGTCTCACGCATTGCAAAAGCACCTAAAGAAAATATCCATGTTTTTATCAACGATATGCCTGAAGGAACTTACTATCCTCAAGGTGAAATGAAACAAAAATCATAATGACCTTCCCCCACTCCTTAGTGGGGGTATTCTGCTAAAAAGAGGACTAATTATGTTTGTTACGCAACAATTAAAGCTAATGGGAACAGTTATTGATATTCAGATCGAATCTGACAAAGCTTGCCAACAACTAAGTAGAGTCATTGACTTATTATATACTTACAAAAATCGTTTTTCAGCTAATGATTCAAACTCTGAATTGATGGCTATTAATCAGGCGGCTGGTGTTAAACCCGTCAGCGTTCACTCTGATTTATTTAACCTAATCCAAATTGGTAAAGCTCATAGCTTGTCAACACCAAGTAATCTTAATATCGCCATTGGGCCACTTGTTCAAGCCTGGCGAATTGGATTTGAAGATGCTAGAGTGCCTAGTCATAACCTTATCTCACAACAGTTAGCTCTAACAGATCCTAGACAGGTTCTTATAGATGACAAAAAACAGACTGTCTTTTTACAACAAGTAGGAATGGCTTTAGACTTAGGAGCCTTAGCAAAAGGTTATATTACTGATAAGATTATGGCCTACCTGATTGAAGATGGTATTGACTCTGCCCTTATTAATTTAGGTGGAAATGTACGCGTTCATGGACCTAATCCGAAAAGCCCTGACAAGACTTTTCGAATTGGCATTCAAAAACCAGATGCTAAACGTGGGCAACATCTTGGTGTCATCAAGGTTAACAATCACTCTGTTGTGACTTCTGGAATTTATGAAAGGCAGTTTACATCCAAAGGGAAACAGTATCATCATATCTTAGATCGTCAGACAGGCTACCCTATAGAAACAGATATGCTTAGCTTAACGATCATGGCTCCTTCTTCTTTTTATTGTGACATATGGACTACCCGTTTATTTGGTCTTGATAGCTCAATGATTATCACACTTTTAAATACCTTTGATAATATTGAAGGTCTTCTAGTAACAAGAAAGCACCATGTCCTTATGTCAAATGGTTTGAGACACTATTTTCAACCATACTATCATTAAAAGGGGTTAACGGTTTGCTCAAAACTGATCACAGAAAAAACGGCTCAATTAGCCGTTTTTTAATTATTCATCTTGTTTGTCTTTGCCATTTAAAACTAAATTTAAGACAACAGATGTCAAAGTGGCAATCACAATACCATTCGTTAAGAACATTTGAGCTGTCTCTGGTAAGCTGGCAAAAAGATTAGTGCCATTAAAGCCTAAACCTGCTGAGATGGAAACGGCAGCAATAATAAAATTATACTCGTTCTTTTGGAAATCAACACGATTAAGCATTTGCATTCCTTGAAGAGCAACCATACCAAAGAGAACAAGCATGGCTCCACCAAGAACTGGGCTTGGAATCATTTGTGCCATTGCTCTAAATTTAGGGAGTAGGCCAATGACCACAAGGATACCTGCTGCGTAGTAAATCGGACGACGGGTTTTAATACCTGAGATTTGGACAAGTCCAACGTTTTGAGAAAAACCAGTGTAAGGGAAGGTGTTAAATAACCCACCGAGAAAGACTGCGATCCCTTCTGAGCGATAACCATTGCGCAAACGTTTTTCATCTAATTGATCATTAGTCAAATCTGAAAGCGCTAAGTAGACACCTGTTGATTCAACCATAGAAACCGTTGCGATGATACACATCATCACAATAGAAGTGATTTCAAAAGTTGGCATGCCAAAATAAAATGGGGTTGGCACATGAATCCAAGAAGCCTCTACAACAGGAGTTGTATCTACTAATCCCATCATAGCTGAAACCAAAGTTCCCGCTACAAGCCCAATCAAAATGGAAATGGATTTCACAAAACCTTTGGTAAATTTTTGGACTAAAAGAATAATGACAATCGTCAACAATGATAACATCATGCTTTGTGCCGTAGGCTCTTTGACGTTATCTCCCATATTCCCCATAGCAACACCTACGAGACTTAAGCCAATAACGGTAATGACCGATCCTGTAACAATTGGTGGGAAGAAACGAGCAATCTTAGAAAAAATACCTGCCACTAAAATGACATAAATTCCTGACGCAATGAGGGCTCCAAACATGGCACCTGAACCTTGTTGCGCTCCAATAATGGATAGAGGTGCCACTGATTGAAAAGCACATCCTAAAACAACTGGTAATCCCACTCCCGTATGCTTGGTTAACTTTAACTGTAAGAAAGTAGCCACACCACACATGAAAATATCTGTCGAAATCAGGTAGGTCAACTCTCTAGCGGAATAACCTAAAGCACCTGCGATCATAATTGGTACTAAAATAGATCCGGCATACATCGAAAGCACATGCTGTAAGCCAAGGACAGCTGATTGCGAGTGAGAATGTTCCTGCTTTGTTGAATGTGTCATTATGCGTCAGCCTCCAAGAAGTTTAGATTACCATTTTCAAAGTTTTTAATACGGGCTAATGAGGTCACTTCAATGCCCATATCTTCAATCAATCGACGACCATCTTGGAAAGATTTCTCAATCACAATACCAACGCCGACGACTTGTGCCCCTGCTTGACCAATAATCTCAATCAAGCCTTTGGCTGCCTGACCATTAGCTAAAAAGTCATCAATAATCAAAACCTTGTCTTCTTTAGATAGGAATTTACCAGCGATAGACACCGTGCTCGTCACTTGTTTAGTGAAAGAATAAACTTCTGCTGTCAAAATGCCTTCTGTCATGGTAATGTTTTTATGTTTTTTCGCAAAAATCATAGGAACATCCATTGCTTCTGCAGCGTATACGGCTGGTGCAATACCTGAAGCTTCGATTGTAACCACTTTTGTAATGCCAGCCTCAGCATATTTTTGAGCAAACACTTTACCAATTGCTTTCATCAACCGGTAATCAACTTGATGAGTTAAAAAATTATCTACCTTTAGAATATTCTCTCCTAGAATATTGCCATCTGTTAAGATGCGTTCTTCAAGTAACTGCATAAATCTCCTTTTGATTCAAATAGAAAAAGCCTGCCGCAAAGCCAGAAACTATAAGAGTTTCTCACTTTGCAAGGTTAAAAACCAAGCAAGCCTAAAAGCTTACTTATTGTTAGACATTAAGGTGTCTTGTAGAGACGCTGCGCCAATTCACAGCATAAATAAGTATGTCATTATTGAATTCATTATAATAATTTACTATTTTACCATGTTTCTTATTTTTTTCAATACCTACAGAGATATGATAAAAGCATCTCCAGCATTAAGCTAAAAAATTCTTTACTGGTCCTAGCTAACTCCATATCATTTAAATGGAATCACCATTCCAAATAGAATTTTTGACGATAACATAATCAACATGACGCAAACTGTCTAAATCTTTACCACCCGCGTAAGAAATGGACGATTGCAAATCCTGTTGCATTTCGGTCAGGGTATCTGATAAGTGACCTTTTGTAGGCAATAAGATTTTTTTGCCTTCTACATTTTTATGCTCGCCTTTTTGATATTCTGACGCCGAGCCATAATATTCTTTAAACGTTTCACCATCCACTTCTACCGTTTTTCCAGGACTTTCAAAATGTCCTGCAAAAAGCGATCCAATCATGACCATACTAGCTCCAAAGCGGATGGATTTAGCAATATCACCATGTGTGCGAATCCCACCATCAGCAATGATAGGTTTACGAGCTGCCTTTGCGCACCAGCGCAGTGCTGCTAGCTGCCAACCACCTGTACCGAAACCGGTTTTAACTTTAGTGATACATACTTTGCCTGGACCGATGCCTACTTTAGTAGCATCAGCACCTGCATTTTCGAGTTCTCGTACAGCTTCTGGCGTACCAACATTTCCAGCAATGACAAATGTTTCTGGTAATTCAGTCTTGATATGCTTAATCATATCAATAACACTGTTAGCATGACCATGAGCAATATCAATGGTGATAAACTCAGGAGCATCCTCTTTCAAAGAGGTCACAAATTCATATTCACAAGCTTTAACCCCAACAGAGATTGATGCAATCAAGCCTTGTTCATGCATGCGTTTGATAAAAGGTTTGCGGCTATCTTCATCAAAACGATGCATAATATAAAAATAACCCTCTTTTGCCAACTGCTCAGCAATTGTTTCATCAATAATGGTTTGCATATTTGCTGGGATAACTGGTAGCTTGAACTGGTATTTTCCGAGTGTCACACTTGTATCTGCTTGTGAACGACTAGTAATAATGCACTTGTTAGGAATCAGTTGAATATCTTCATAATCAAATACAGGGATGTCATTAAACATAAGTTTCTCCTCTTTTAACATAGATTAAGAAAAACAAGTTAGTTCTCACCTTCTTCTCTAAGTCCTCTATACAAAATAATCTTCCTATGACCTCTGATGATTAGAGGTATCTTTAGGTAAAAACTTACCTTTCATTTTATAGATTACTTATTTGTTTATGTTTTGTCAAATTTATATGCTATTTTTAATTTTAAAGTTCGGTTTTTGTGTTTATGAATTGTTACTTCTTGAACTTAAGAGACGAAAAAATGCCAGTCCTACGGACCAACATTTCTGTTTATTTCTGGATTAAGCCTGTTTTCAACAGATAATCTCGAGCGACCTTATTAGCATCTGCTCCTTTAACAGATACCTCGTAGTTCATGTCCTGCATCTCTTTTTCAGTAATTTTTCCCGCTAATTGATTAAGAATGCCTTTTAATTCTGGATGTTTTGTTAATAAGGAAGTTTTCATCAAAGGAGCTCCCTGATAAGGTGGAAACAACTGTTTATCATCCTTTAAAACTTTCAAATGGTATTTCGTAATTTCAGCATCCGTAGAGTAAGCATCTGTTACTTGGATATCTCCTGATTGAATTGCTTGATAACGAAGAGCTGGCTCCATCGTCGCCACAGATAGCTGTAATCCATATTGAGATTGCATTCCCTTATAGCCATCTGCTCTGTCCTTAAATTCCAAAGTAAAACCGGCCTTTAAAGTATCAGCATGCGCTTTTAAATCAGAAATGGTTTCAATCTGATATTCCTTAGCCAATTTTTCTGGCATAGCAACAGCATACGTATTTTGGTAAGCAAATGGCTTGAGAAGGGTCAGTTTATCTTGCTTAGCAATGCCTTTTTTAGCATCCTCATAGACCTGCTTAGGGTCATTAGACAAAGGTGGTTTGTCGCGTAAAAGACTTGATGTTATGGTTCCTGTAAATTCAGGATACATATCAATATCTCCAGATTTAAGGGCTTCATATAAGAAGCTAGTTTTCCCAAAATTAGATTTCAACTCAACACTTATATCTGATTGGTCTTCAATTAATTCCTTATAGAGATTAATCAGAATATCGGGCTCTGCTCCCAATTTACCGGCAATAACCACTGTATCTTTTCCTTTTGAAAACTGACTAAGCGCCATAGGAGTATACGATGCTAGCAGTGCAAGTAAGGTAATTCCAAAACTAATCATAATCCGTCGCAAGGAAGCTTTCTCAAGGTACTGTAACAAACTATTGAAAATAATAGCTAGCAGAGCTGAAGAAATAGCCCCTATCAGAATCAGGTTAGCATTATTACGATCAATCCCTAATAAGATGAAAGAGCCAAGTCCACCGGCTCCTATCAAGGAAGCTAAAGTAGCTGTGCCGATAATCATGACTGCTGACGTCCGCACACCTGACATAATAACAGGCATGGCAATTGGAATCTCAAATGTTTTCAATCGCTCCCATTTGGTCATCCCAAAAGCTATTCCTGCTTCCACGAGACTTGGGTCAATACCATTTAATCCTGTGATGGTGTTTTGTAAAATCGGAAAAATCGCATAGATAACTAAAGCTGTCACTGCAGGCAACGTTCCAATTCCCATTAAAGGGATGAAAAGACCAAGCAAAGCCAGTGAGGGAATGGTTTGAAAAACACCTGTTACCTGTAACATAATGTCTGACCAACGTTTGCTGCGACTGAGAAGGGCTGCTAAAGGCACACCTATTAGCAAGGCGATCATAAGAGATAAAAGGGAAATTTGCAGGTGTTCCCCCAGAGCCGCCAGCCATTCATTAAAACGGTTTTGGAAAGTTACAAACAAACTAGGCATGCTCATCACCTCCAAATAAATTGACCACAAAAGCATTAGCAGGGTGGGTCTTAATCATTTCTGGGCGATCCAGTTGCACAATTTCTCCCTCATTTAAAATAGCTACGCGGTCTCCTAATTTAATGGCCTCATCAATATCATGTGTCACAAATACAATCGTCATGTCAAATTCCTTGTGAAGACTCAACATTAACTCTTGCAATTGTTTACGTGAAATAGGATCTAAGGCTGAAAATGGTTCATCCATCAATAGAATTTTAGGATGAGAAATGATAGCACGTACAATACCAATACGTTGCTGTTCACCTCCCGATAAATCACTTGGGTAACGATCAAGATAATCTTTAGCAGGTAGGCCCACCTTATCCAATAATTCTTCAGTTTTTTGTCTAATTTCTTCAGCTGACCATTGCTTCATCTCAGGGATAATCGCAATATTTTCAGCTACTGTGAGATTGGGGAACAGAGCAATTTGCTGCAATACGTATCCAATAGATAGCCTCATCTCACGTAAATCTAACTCTGTCTGTGGGACGTTATTTAGTAAAATATCTCCAGAGCTTGGTTCAATAAGGCAATTAATCATTTTTAAAAGTGTGGTCTTGCCCGATCCGCTGGGGCCAACCAGCACAAAAAATTCACGATCATTAATTTGAAAGGTCTGCTCTTGCAAAACCTTTGTCTGACCAAAAGTTTTAGAAACATTATTAAAACGTATCATTATTTCTCCAATTCATTGGTTAAAGTAACAGCATAAAAGCTGATGAGTTCATTCAACCTGTCTCTCTGTCATTTTTTCTCAAAACGTTCTGAGTAACTACAAGGAATCACTGCATGCCCTACCATTTTTAGACAAACGCATCTACTAATTAAAGGGACTCTTAGGTATCCTCAGTAAGGTAGAAACTACCAATTCTCAAAAACTTTTTCTCTCATTATTTTCTTGTCGTTTGTTGTTGACCATTATAAAAAGTTTCCCACTATAAGTCAAATAATGAGACTATTACCCCCTTATAGAAAAACAGGTCACTGGGTCAGCCTATCTCTCCAAAATTACCTTATCAAAAATCCTAGACTTGCCTATGATGATAGATAAGCAGATTAATTGTCTTTTCTAGAAAATACAGCTATCATACAATTATGAAAAATGCCATTTCCATTTTAGCGCTCTTAACACCTGAAAACCAACTTGAAGAGACGTTTATTAGAGAGCTTTCCCACCACTTCTCACACCTTTTTGAGGTGACTATTCTCACTAGCAAAGCCAACATTCAGTCAAATCAATTGTCGACTTTCCAAGGAATTTTCAGTTTCCATGAGCATGACATTGACTTGCCTACACTCTATTTCAAAACTTCTCAACATGGTCAGGGCTTTTTAGTGACAGAAAGTGTCTTTGATCAAGCAACAGCAGTCTTATCGTTAAGCCAATACCTCACTGGATTTTACCAAAAATTTGATGGACATTTTTTACAGTACCTTCCTTTGCAAGCAAGGTTATCTGATGCAAATGGAAACATCATAGTCGATAATCATGCTTTTAATGGAAGTTTTTTGCCAACTACTGATAAAGAAATAGAAGATTGGATTCTTGCTGAATTGCGTTTATCAGATAACCCTTGTAAAACCTTCCTACTTCCTTCGGGTTCATTGGATCATATTTACATGCAGCATTATCAAGCTCTTAAAAATCCTCAAGGTCAGCTGGTGGGAGTTTTGGATACCGTTCAAGACATTAAACCGTTATTAAACCAGTATTTAGAAGAAACTGGACAAGCCATTGTTGGCTGGTCCGATGTCACATCAGGCCCTTCCATTTTAGATCACTAAACTTGATTTTAAATAGGGAGTTCAGCCTAAATCATCAACGCACAAGAAGCAATCATGAACGCTTGAAGACCTCAAAACCTTCTTCTTGACTGCTTTTTTTGATGACTGAATCGGTAAGTCTCACTTATAAAGAATAAGCCATCCCAGTAAACCATTTTTCTAAAGATTATTATTCTTATGGACTCATCCCTTGCTAGTCACGAGTAACTGGTTGCGGTCCATAACTTTGCGACACTGGCATCAGCTCAATACGATTAACATTAACATGAGGGGGCTGATGAATCACCCATGATACGGTCGACGCAATATTTTGAGGTTGAATGGCATGTGCTCCTTGATAAATGGCCTTCACCCGTTCCTCATCACCATTAAAGCGGACCTTTGAAAATTCTGTCCCTTTGAAAATTCTGTCCCTTCACATAGACCGGGTTCAATATTGGTCACACGTATATGGCTACCTGCTAAATCAGCTCGTAAATTGAGTGAGAACTGCTTAACAAAAGCCTTGCTAGCCCCATAAATATTAGCTCCCGGATAGGGAATTGTCCCTGCGGTTGACCCTAAATTAATAATAATACCATCATCTTTGGAGACCATATGTGGTAATAATTGACGTGTGAGATAAATCAACCCAACAATATTGGTATTAATCATCGTCATCCAATTCTCAAAATCGGCTTCATAAGCCTTATCAAGTCCTAATGCCAAGCCTGCATTATTCACTAAAATAGTAATATCTTGCCACTGATTTGGTAGACTTGTCAAAGCATCATCAATCGCTTTGGTATCTGTGACATCCATCTGCAAAGGGTAAAAGTTGTCCGACCCAAAGCTCGTTTCTAAGGCCTTGAGTTTCTCAAGACGACGAGAAGCACCAATAACCTTTATCCCATCTGCAATTAAGTGTTCGACAATGGCTCTGCCAAAACCGGCTGAAGCCCCTGTTACTAAGGCAATATTTCCCATACATTTCCTCACCTTCAAAAAAAACGAGATGGTCTGGCCAACTCGTTTTTAATAATGTCAATTAGTCTTAGGACAAATTCTAACACATCACTTAGCAGTTAGAATCCTATATCAAGGGGTCTTGAGTTACCCTTGGCTTTCAATAGCTTGTGCTGCTGTAATAATGGCTAGTTTGTAAATATCTTCAGCGCTTGAGCCACGAGATAAATCATTAACAGGTTTGTTCAATCCTTGTAAGATTGGTCCAATAGCATCAAACATTCCTAAACGTTGTGCAATTTTGTAACCAATATTTCCAGACTGCAAGTCAGGGAAAACGAAAGTATTAGCTTGACCAGCAACCGCTGAATCTGGTGCTTTGATAGCCGCTGTTTCAGGAACAAAGGCTGCATCAAATTGCAACTCGCCATCAAGTGCCAAATCAGGGTTCAACCCTGTAGCAATTTCTGTTGCTTCTCTTACCTTATCAACTTGAGGCGCTTTACCAGAACCTTTTGTTGAGAAGCTTAACATAGCAATTTTAGGATCAATATCAAAGATTTTAGCTGTTTCAGCTGTGTTAACAGCGATTTCTGCCAATTCTTGTGCTGTTGGGTCAATATTGATAGCACAATCAGCAAACACGTAACGCTCGCTCGTATTTTCGCGGTTCATCAAGAAGACACCTGAAGTTCTTGAGATACCTGGTTTAGTTTTGATGATTTGAAGAGCTGGACGAACAGTGTCAGCTGTTGAATGAATAGCCCCTGATACCATTCCATCTGCTAATCCCATTTTAACCAACATAACACCAAAGTAATTAACATCACGAAGCATTTTATCTGCATCTTCAAGCGTTGCTTTTCCTTTACGGACCTCAACAAAAGCTTCTTTCATTTTGTCAAAATCCGCATATTCATTTGGATTAATGATAGTATAGTCTTGATCAGCGAAACCTAATTTTGTCAAAAGGTTGCGTACCTCTTCTGACTGTCCAAGGATAATCGGTTCTAAGAGTCCTTCAAATTTCAAACGAGCAGCTGCACGGACGACGCGCTCATCATTACCTTCTGGGAAAACAATCTTCATGTTTTTACCAAGAATTTTTTCTCTTAAACCACCGAATAAACTACGAATACTCATTCTTTAATAACCTCTATCTTTTTTCTGTAAACCTATGATAACGCTATCAAAGTCATCTGTCAAGTGTATTGCATAGCTACAATCACTTTCTGTAAATGGATCTTTGAAATTCAAATAATGACAATGTAAAGCTTGCCTTGTTATTCCTAAGTCCAAACGACCTCCGTAAAGGTCATCCCCTAAAAGTGGAAAACCAATATGGGCAAAATGAACTCTGATTTGATGGGTACGTCCTGTATGCAATTTGATATCCACTAAATGCACATTTTCTGAATAGCGCGCCACAACCTTATAGCTAGTCTTGGCATATTTGCCCATAGGGTCAACTGCCCTGGTAATAATACTATCTTTTGAACGCCCAATTGGAGCAATAATATCTCCTTCATCTGGCAACATCCCATTTCCAGAAACCAGAGCAAAATAACGTTTCTCTATTGAGCGAGTTTGGAGTTGCTTGTCCAACCTTGCATGAGCATAACCATGCTTAGCAAATAACATCAAGCCACTCGTATCTCTGTCTAAACGAGTCACGATATGCACTTGTTGGTCTAGGTAATGATTGTCCACATAATATGCCTTGATAAAGTTAGCAATGGTATTGGAGTGGATGGCACTTGGAATACTGGCAAAGCCAATGGGTTTATTAATCACCAAAAAATGATCATCCTCGTGAACAATATCCAAATCAAAAGGGATGGCTTCAAGCTTTTCAAAGGGCTCTTCGTTTGGAATGTCAATGGTGACAACATCTCCCACTTGCAATAAATAAATGGCATTTTGTTCAATACCATTCACTAATATATTACCGCCCTTATATTTGATTTTAGCCAATAGTCCTTTAGAGACATCATAACTTTTTAAAAGGGTTTTTACTTTTATTCGTTTGTCTGCTACAAATTCAAATCTCATGAGTCAATCTCTCCAATAAAGGCATCCTTGACCCTTTCCCAAAAGCTCGTATGACTCGGAGAGGAAACAAAATGAATTTTCTCATCGTCGATAAAATACTCCACCTTCGTCACATTTTTTAACTGATAGGTTTTATTATCAATGGAAATGGTATAAATTCCTAATCGTTTTGGCACTAACTCAATCTTATCTTTTTTGGGAATAATGATTGATGAGCCCAAGGTTCTAAAGACACGGTTATTAAGACTGGAAATTTCCGTCAATTGCAGCGCTTCAATCGTCGGATGCAAGACAGCACCACCTAAAGATTTATTGTAGGCTGTGCTCCCTGTCGGGGTCGATACTGAAATCCCATCACCTCGGAAGCTTTCAAATTTGACATGGTTAATAATAACATCTGCTACCATCGTTTTTTCAATACGCTTAACCGTCGCTTCATTCAAAGCACGCGCTTTAACCACACGACCATCATCTAAAGTAATAGCAACTTTTAAAATCGGATAAGAGATTTGTTCTCCCTTGTCTTTTCTTAAATTATCAATTAATTTATCAACTTCAAAATCCCTATAATCGGTATAAAAGCCAAGATGACCGGTGTGGATTCCTACAAAACGTACCTTATCTAATTCTTTTTCATACATGTGAAAGGCAGATAAGAGCATCCCATCTCCGCCAATAGAAATCACAATATCCGGATTTTTCTTTGAAAGATAGAAATCAGGATCATCTTTAAATACGGAGAAAAGTTTGGAGGCGACGCGTTTACTTTGGTACTTACCATTTGCAATAATAGCAACTCGTTTTACCTTACCTGTATAATTCATCTGTGTCATCACTATTTCCTACACCATCACTTAAATTTCGTGTCACGGGGTCAAACAATAATTGAGCCTCCCGAATATCTTCTCGAATCTTACGCATTTCTTCGTCTAATTCTAAAGCAATTTTAGCAGTCACTTCAAGACGCTTTTTAATTTCTTCTGGGAAGTCTCCACCATATTTATAATTTAAAGAATGCTCAATGGTCGCCCAAAAGTTCATTGCCAAAGTACGAATCTGAATCTCCGCTAAGACCTTTTTTTGACCTTCAATGGTGTCAACAGGGTACTCAACCACCACATGATAAGACCTGTAGCCACTGGACTTCATATTGCGAATATAATCTCGTTCATAAACAATTGTCATGTCTTGTCGTTGACGCAATAGAGCTAAGACTTCTTCCACATCATCAACAAACTGAACCATAATACGTAGTCCAGCAATATCTTGAATATCTTGTGCTATATTTTCTTCAATAACACCACGTAAAATCATTTTTTCTTTAATACTTTCAATTGACTTAACACGTCCCGTAACAAATTCAATCGGAGAATAACGATTTTGCTTACGATATTGCTTGCGAATACCCCGTAGTTTTATTTTTAATTCACCAACTGTTTGGATATAAGGATCTAAAAATTCTTCCCAATCTAAGGTCATCTATTGTCTCCTTTCTTGTCAAAGCCAGGATAATAATATAAAATTGAAATAACAATTTATTATAGCACAAATTAAAAGGAATTTCCCATGACTAACCTAGAAATCGAATATAAAACTCTACTTACAAAAAATGAGTATAACCGTCTTTTATCTCAAATGAAACATGTGACGCCTGTTACACAAACTAATTACTATATTGATACAAAAGCATTTGATTTAAAAGCTAACAAAATGTCATTACGTATTCGAACATTTGTAAATAGCGCCGAATTAACCCTAAAAGTGCCAGAAAAAGTGGGGAATCGTGAGTACAATGTCCCTCTTTTTCTTGAACAAGCAAAAGATATGATTAAACATGGGAATCTTCCTGAATCAACTGCTCTTGATATTATTATTTCAAAAGGTATCAAACCATCTGCACTGGTAACTTTTGGCAATTTAACTACCGTTCGTCGCGAGACAGTGATACCGATAGGTAAATTGGCCTTAGACTATAACCTATATGCCAATACCAAAGACTATGAATTAGAATTAGAAGTAAGTGACGCTCTTCAAGGAAAGATTGATTTTGATTCTTTTTTATCTGAATATCACATTACTTTCAAATATGCTAAAAGCAAAGTAGCTCGGTGTATTAATACCTTAAAAAAGTTCAACGATAAATAATGGCTAAAAGCGACAGAAAAACTGAAATTTTTCTGTTTTTCTGTTAAAATAGGGATGTCAATTAAACACTTTTGGGTAATGTGACTCATTAATAAAACAGTTTACCCAATTTTATTGAAGTTAAGGAGCTAAATCTATCATGACTGAACGATATGCTGACAAGCAAATCAAACTGTTCTCACTCACATCAAATCTTCCAATTGCTGAAAAAATTGCTAAAGCTGCTGGAATCCCTCTTGGAAAAATGTCTTCACGTCAATTTTCCAATGGAGAAATTATGATCAATATTGAAGAAACAGTGCGTGGAGATGATATCTATATTATTCAATCCACTAGTTTTCCTGTCAATGATAATCTTTGGGAATTACTCATCATGATTGATGCTTGTAAACGTGCAAGTGCTAATACCGTCAATATTGTATTGCCATACTTTGGTTACTCTCGTCAAGACCGTGTCGCTAAGCCCCGCGAACCGATTACTGCTAAACTAGTAGCTAATATGCTGACTAAAGCTGGTATTGATCGTGTAGTGACGCTTGACTTACATGCTGTTCAGGTACAAGGTTTTTTTGATATTCCAGTGGATAACCTCTTTACAGTCCCTCTTTTTGCAGAACGTTACAGTAAATTAGGCTTATCAGGTTCTGATGTTGTTGTCGTTAGCCCTAAAAATTCTGGAATTAAACGTGCTAGAAGCTTGGCTGAATATCTTGATTCCCCGATTGCTATTATCGACTATGCACAAGATGATTCTGAACGTGAACAAGGTTATATTATTGGTGATGTTTCTGGTAAAAAAGCCATTTTAATTGATGATATTTTAAATACTGGGAAAACCTTTGCAGAAGCTGCTAAAATTCTTGAACGCTCAGGCGCTACTGATACTTACGCGGTCGCTAGCCATGGCTTATTTGCTGGTGGAGCTGCTGATGTATTAGAAACAGCTCCAATCAAAGAAATTATCGTTACAGATTCTGTTAAAACTAAAAATCGTGTGCCAGAAAACGTTACTTATCTTAGCGCCAGTGATTTAATCGCAGAAGCTATTATTCGTATCCATGAAAGAAGACCCTTAAGTCCGCTTTTTTCTTATCAACCTAAAGGCAAAAATAACGCATGACTTACTTTGATAACGCCGCCACCACACCACTTAGTCCTAATGTGATTAGGGCGATGACAGCAGCTATGCAAGATAACTTTGGTAACCCCTCTAGTATTCATTTCTACGGTCGCCGAGCCAATAAAATCCTTCGTGAATGCCGACAAGCTATCGCTAGAAACTTGGGGGCAAGTGAACAGCAAATTATAGTAACGTCCGGTGGAACTGAAAGCAATAATATGGCCATAAAAGGCTATGCTTTAGCTCATCAAGCAAAGGGCAAACATCTCATCACAACTACTATTGAGCACCACTCTGTGCTTCATACCATGGCCTATCTCGAAGAGCGATTTGGTTTTGAGGTCACTTATTTGCCTTGTCAAAATGGACAAATAAATTTATCTGACTTAAAACAAGCCTTGAGAGATGACACCATTTTGGTAAGCATAATGTATGCCAATAACGAAACAGGTGACCTGTTACCTATTAAGGACATTGGGAATCTGCTCAAAGACCATCAAGCTGCTTTTCATGTTGATGCCGTTCAAGCTGTTGGCAAACTCAAGATTATTCCTAGCGAACTTGGGATTGACTTTTTATCTGCTTCTGCTCACAAATTTCATGGTCCTAAAGGATGCGGCTTTTTATACAGTAACGGACAACCAATCGACCCTCTTCTTCACGGGGGTGATCAAGAAGGAAAGCGACGCGCAAGTACTGAAAATATGTTAGGTATTATTGGTATGGCACAAGCTTTGACTGATGCTATGACTTGTCTTGACCAATCAACTGATCACATTATTAGTTTACGTCATCACTTGATTAGCCTCCTAGAAGGACTACCCTACTATATTAATCAAGGTACTCATTATCTTCCTCATGTTCTCAATATTGGATTTTTAGGCTACCAAAATACTATTTTACTAACACAACTTGACTTAGCAGGCATTGCAGTATCAACTGGTTCTGCTTGTACTGCTGGAGCTGTTAATCCAAGTCATGTTTTAGCTGCGTACTATGGGGATGACTCTTCTCGTTTAAAAGAATCAATTCGTATCAGTTTTTCAGATCAAAATAGCATTGAAGATGTTAATCAATTAGCTCAAACATTAAAAAATATTTTAGGAGGAACAGATGGCTTTTGAAAAAGAAATTAAGCTTAAAGACTGTAAATACCTTTATACAATCAGTCCAAACATTAAAAAATATACCCTAAGAGATACTACATTTAGTCAAACTAAAGTAGGGCACTACCAATTAATACGTTTACTCGAAAAAATACCTAATTCAGGGGATGGTTTCCCTTTAAAAATCACTATTAATAAAGAACTCACAGGGTTTAAATTAGCTATCACCGATCAGTCTGGTCTTAGATTAGTTAATATTTTTAAAACAAAAGATAATCAAATCCTTCAAGATAAATTTTATTTCTTGATGGACAGCCTTGTAGAACGTGAAATTTTTAGCAAAACAGTCGTCTAATCAACTTTAAATTTTGTTTTTTTAGTCATATCACAATGTCAATAAATGATTTCGCTTCTATTGCTATTAATTCATGTTGTTCATTTTGACTGTCATAACTTACTTTCCTAATGAATACTATTATATAGTGCTAAAACTAATTTTAGCTTTTTTAACTCATACAAAAACAATCAAAATGTTGCATTTTTCACAATCTTTTTGTTACAATAAAGACAGACATATTTAACGAGAAATCTACAAGGAGTAAAATAGTGGTTATTGACAAATCTATTCCAAAAGCGACTGCAAAGCGCTTATCACTTTATTACCGTATTTTTAAACGATTCCATGCTGACCAAGTTGAAAAAGCCAGTTCTAAACAAATTGCAGATGCAATGGGAATTGACTCTGCTACTGTACGCCGTGACTTTTCTTATTTTGGAGAATTGGGGCGTCGTGGGTTTGGCTATGATGTTACCAAATTGATGAATTTTTTTGCTGACTTGCTTAATGATCACTCTACAACAAACGTTATCTTAGTTGGATGCGGTAATATAGGGCGTGCTCTATTACATTACCGCTTCCATGATCGTAATAAGATGCAAATTGCCATGGGTTTTGATACCGATGATAACGCTCTTGTTGGTACTAAAACAGCTGATAATATTCCAGTCCATGGTATCTCATCTGTCAAAGAACGGATTGCGAACACTGACATTGAAACGGCTATCTTAACGGTTCCCAGCATTCATGCTCAAGAAGTTACTGATCAACTTATTGAAGCAGGAATCAAAGGAATCTTGAGTTTTGCTCCTGTTCACCTACAAGTTCCTAAAGGAGTTATTGTTCAATCTGTCGATTTGACCAGTGAGCTCCAGACACTACTCTATTTTATGAATCAAAATCATCTAGATTAAGGAGGTATAATGACCAAACCGATTATTGGAATAACTGCAAATCAAAGACTAAATATGGCTTTGGATAATCTCCCATGGTCATATGCACCTACTGGATTTGTACAGGCAGTCACTCAATCTGGGGGGCTGCCGCTTCTTTTACCCATTGGTGATGAAGCCGCCGCTAAAACTTATGTATCTATGGTTGATAAAATCATTTTAATTGGTGGGCAAAACGTTGACCCAAAATATTATCAAGAAGAGAAGGCTGCTTTTGATGATGATTTTTCACCAGAGCGAGACACATTTGAGCTAGCTATCATCAAGGAGGCTATAACATTAAAAAAACCAATCTTAGGGATTTGTCGTGGTACACAGTTAATGAATGTTGCCTTAGGAGGAAATCTTAACCAACACATTGACTCACATTGGCAAGAAGCGCCTTCTGATTTCTTATCACACGAAATGATTATTGAGCCAGACTCTATCTTATATCCTATTTATGGTCATAAGACATTAATTAATTCTTTTCATCGCCAAAGTTTAAAAACTGTTGCTAAGGATTTAAAAGTAATCGCTAGGGATCCACGTGATGGTACCATCGAAGCAGTCATATCAACCAACGATGCCATTCCTTTTTTAGGTGTTCAGTGGCATCCTGAACTTCTCCAAGGTGTTCGAGATGAAGATTTACAATTGTTCCGCTTATTCGTCAATGACTTCTGACTTAAAAAAGGGTTGATTTTTCTCGAAAACTATAATAATCTTTATAGCTAACGATAATGTGATCTAGACAGATAATGCCTAAATCTTCACATGATCGTTTTATTTTTTCAGTAAAGCAATAATCGTTAGAACTAGGTTCAATATTTCCTGAAGGATGATTATGAATAACAATGAGACTAGTCGCCATATTTTTACAGGCATAGTATAAAATTTCTCTTGGTTCTGCAAGTGAACGTCGGACAGTCCCAATAAAAATAGTTTTTTCTTCAATAATACGATTTTGATTATCTAAATACAATACGACTAAATGCTCTTGTTTTTTATCTCCTAAAGCTGCCATCATTTTTTCAGCGACCTGAACACTGGTTAATACGCTATCAGTTAATGTCTTATCTGTCGCTAAAATTCGGGAAACCAACTCAATCATAGCTTTAATTTCAATCGCTTTAACTTTTCCTATACCTGCCAAATGTTGTAATTCTTGCAAAGACATCTTTTTAAAATCTGCCAGACTGTCTAAATGCGATAAAAGATAGGATGACAGCTCTAAGACATGCTTTTCTTTATTACCTGTTCGTAATAAAATTGCTAATAATTCTTGATTACTTAGAGACTCTGCTCCTAGTCGCATCAAACGTTCTCTTGGCATGGCTTTATTATCATCACATTTTATAGAATACATTTATCATATTACCTCCATCTTTTTATTCGACAAAAAAACAAGTTCCTTTTAGGAAACTTGTTTTTTTTGAATAGCTTGTCTTTTTTGAATATTATCTTTAATCACTTGATAAAGTGTCGCTGCTAAAGGAACTGCAATAATCATACCAACTATTCCCTTTAAAGAAGCGCCTATTGTAATTGCCATTAATACCCACATAGCCGGTAATCCAATCGATCCACCAACTACTTTCGGATAAATAAAATTGCCTTCAATCTGCTGCAAAATAATTAAAAAAATGATAAAAATAATGGCCTGTGACATGGACTGAGTCATAATTAAAATAAATCCAATAGCTGCTCCAATTGAAGCACCTATAACTGGAATCAATGCTGTAAAAGCTACTAAAACGCCAATAGTCCCTGCAAATGGTAATCTTAATATAAACATGCCACTAGCAGTCAGCGAACCTAAAATCATAGCTTCTAAGGTCTGACTAACAAAAAATCCGTGAAAACGCTGATGCAACAACTCTAACAAGTAATGAATGCGTTTAGCGTACTTACCAGTATAAGTATCTACTAAAGTATTTCCCTGACGACAAAGATCTTCTTTACTTGCTAAAACGTATAACGAAAAAACAAAACTAATAAAAAGATTAATAATTGCAGAAGCAATAACCGTGACAGATGTTAAAATATTTGTCAAAACAGTAAGAAATTGCTTTAATAACTGTTGACTATAGTTAGCAATCGTCTCTGTAAGTTTGCCATCGCCACCAATATACTGAATAGTACGTGCTAACAGTTTATTGTGCTCAAGATTGTTAACAACTTCTTGTATCGTTATAGTATCAAATTTTGTTAGAGTACTAATACTTGTAATTAAGTCTGGAATGACAATGGAAATAATCCAAGTAATTAAAATAAAAAATGTCAAATACGCTAACAGTAAACAAATACCCCGTTTTACTTTTAAGACATGTGACCAGTCTTTAAAGATATAAACATATACCTTTTCGTAAGCGCTCATTACAATATTAACAATATAGGCACCTGCTGCTCCATAAAAAAAAGGAAGGCTTGTTTTGTAAATAGTCGTGACGATAGCCGTTCCATTTCGCCAGTTTGCTAGGATCCCATAGCATAAGATAAACGTAAGGACTAAATAGAAGACTTGTTTTTTTTCAAATTTCATGGTAACTCCTTTAATTATCATTATACACTAAAACTCAACATAGCGATATCATAATCTTTTGATTTGAAAGAACTTTGAGCAACTATTTTTAATGATATCTTGATAACTTTTTTCTTAATTGATTGATGAACCATCTGCTATCTGACTTCTTGCCTCATCGCTATTAGTACATTTATTTGCTAGATATAAGATTTAATAATTTCAGCTAGTTTAGCATAAGCTGGAAAATTAAGATGTAAACCATCTAGAGTATTCTCATCTGATAAACCACCTTTTTCGTCTTTAAGACAAGTATTAAGATTAATAAATTCTACAGTTGGAATCATTGCTAAATCTTTATTAATAGCATCAATCATAGCATTTGTTCTTATTTTGACAGTCTTCTGATATCGGGGATTGTTGGAAACTGGTAATAAAGATAAGAGATAAATCTGACTATAGACACAATGACTACGAATCTGGCTAATAAGCTCTACAATAGTCTTGACAATATGACATTTATCATATCCAAGCCCGATATCATTACAACCAATTAATAAAAAAATATGTTTAGGCTCTAAATCAGTAATTTGGACAGAAAAATGGCGCAATAACCACTGACTATCTATCCCAGCAATACCTCGATTAATAATAGGCAAACATGAACCAAAAGCTTTTTTTAAAGGAAAAAATTCAATGAGAGAATCACCTGCAAATACAATGCCTCCTTTTGGGGCTAACTGATTTTTGTTACGGTACTCAATCAATTTTTGTTCTTGATAGTGACGTAGCTCTTCTGAAACAATTTCTAACATCTCAGCCTCCTTAGCTTATCTTTATTGTTAGTATAACAAAAAGCCTACTTGACTTCATCAAAAGCGTTTCACTTTGGTTCAGATGAAACTCTAGCAGTAAAACGTTCGAAGACTTAGTCTAAAAGACAAGCTCGAACTTTCCGAATTGTGATAAATTAATACCTACATCAATACCTCACGGACAAAACCTGTATCAGCTTCATTAACGACCAAAAAGATAGTTGCTCCTGATAAAAGGCGCGTGTTACCTGACACAACTTGAGATTTTTGATGGTGAATTTGGGTTGTAATTAAGACATTTTCTGGAAGCTTTAACTCTTTAACATATTTCCCTGCAATCTTATCACCAACAGTCAATTCAATTAATGTTGGTTCAACAAGATTAGTTGGATGCTTCATTGCCATCTTATCTAGCATAGCTTCGTAAATTGGCTGTCCATTTAACAAATCCATCACTAAATAGGAGACAAAAGTAACTACAGCTATGGCCATTAAGGGTTTCAAATCACCTACCATTTCAGTTACCAAAATCATGCCTGTCAGTGGTGCTTTTGAAATTGCCGCAAAATACCCTGCCATCCCTAATATCAAAAAAAGAGAAAGAAAAGATTGGTTCAATAAACCTAATTGAGAAGCTATTTGCCCAAATAATAGGCCTGCCAAAGCACCTAAAGTTAAAATAGGTAAAAAAATACCTCCAGGTAAGCCACTTCCATAACTAAACATACTAACAATAAATCGAATAATAAAATAAAAGAAGATAGTCATCAAAGGCAATTGTTGATTGGATAAAGAAAGTATTAAACCATGTCCTCCTCCAAGTAACTGTGGTAAATAATAGCCAATCGGTAAAATTAGAAAAACCATAATAATACCGTAAAAATAATCTGGCAGATGTAACCAACTCCCTAAAATAACATAAAGTTTATTAAAATTAAGGATAACTATCTCATATAAATAGCCTAAGCAGCCTAGAAATAATCCAAGTAAAAGCAACAACCAATATTGATTGAGTCCTAAAAAAGGCATCGCCTCTGACATTGCTAAGACTGGTTTCAATCCAAAAATATTCAGAGAAATAAAATTAGCCACTAAGCTAGCCACTAGCGCTGTAATCCAAATTAAACGCGAAAAATGATGGTAAATTTCTTCAACAACAAACAAGAGGCCTGCTATTGGAGCATTAAAAGCTGCTGATAGCCCTGCTGCTGCTCCGCTGGCAATTAGCACTCGCTTTTCCAAACGACTCGATTTTAAAAACTTAGCTAATCCTTTGGCTGACATAGCACCTAACTGAATCGAAGGACCCTCACGACCGAGCATAAATCCCATAGAAATAGCCATGATTCCTCCTAAAAATTTTTTCCAAAGGACACTCCACCAATCTGGGGACATTAGCCCCTTTAGTTCTCCTTCGACATGGGGGATCCCTGATCCTTTTATATCAGAATCAGACTTTACTAAAAAACCTACAAAAAGAACAGCTAACAAACTGACACTTAGTATAGGAAGTAGCAACAGCGAATTGATATGAGCGTATCGGTACCATTCAATCACCCAGTCAGCTGTCACTTCAATTAACAACCGGAATAAACTAACAATAACACCAGCAATAATACCAACCACAACACCACGCCAAACATAGGCAATAATTGATTTGTTGGAAAAGGTGAATTCATTTTTATGGTTTTCCATGTTGTCCTCTCTTTCTTTTAAATACACTGTTACCATTGTATCAAAGACAACCTTAAGTTACCAGTGATTCTTTTTTAGAACTGATTTCTGTAACCCAAAAAACCCACTGGGCTATTGGTTACTCAGTGGGGTGATGAAAGAAATTACTGTTACTTCCTTTCTTACACAAATATTTGACTAATAAGCCGAATTTTCTAAAACCTCTTCTCCGTATCCTCCAGCTTTTGGCAAAGGAAGATTGGTTGAATTAGGAGCTCTTAAAATGCGAATAGGTCTTGCACCTGCCTCTTTGGCAGCATTTATATCTTCATCACTATCTCCGTAATGAATTTGTGAGCCGTTTTTCTTTATATAATATGTTTTATCATACTGATACGGCTTCACAGCTTTATCTCCTGTATAATTGATAGCTATTGGCTTGTCTAACTTAAAATCTTTAGCCAGTGACTTAGCTGTTTTATCAATCTCACCTTTTTTATACATCGATCCTCGAGTTCGGCCAGTAATAAAGACAATTTTATCTCCTCGTTTTTGATGCATTGCGATTAGTTGCTTTGCATACTCTTTTGGAATAGAATCCTGATCTCCCCGTTTAGCGACCAAGTCCCAAAATTTTTGCTTATGCAAAAAATCAAATGAGCCTGGAGTTATATATTCTTTGCCGTACTGAAAATATTGGCTAGTAAATAACAAAGTATCATCGATATCAAAACTAACCGTTATAGGTTTTTGTCCTTCTAAACTGCTCGCGATATCAGCAATAGAAATCAATTTTACTGTTGCCTGATTTGAAATGGCCGTTATACCTTCTTGTGTATAAGGAACTTTAGGGCCACTAGCTTCGACAGGCAATGCTATGATTCCACAAAAACTAACTGTAAACAGGATACTGGTAAATTCTTTTTTCATCTAAAAACCTCCTTAATCATTATTGTACAAAAATACACGGTTTAAGTAAAGCGGTTTCAAATTCTTATAATAGTACCCTTTAAGTTCTGAATAAGGATGAAGTTATTCAACAAAGATGATCTAAAAAATTATCATAATCGATTTAAAAAATATTGAAAACCCTTTCTTAAAATATTATAATATCTGTGTAAAAATGAATTGGTTGATTACCTCTCAACCTTATAAGAAGTTAAATATGAAAGCAGCAACTTACCTTTCAACCGGAAATCTACAGCTCATAGACAAACCAAAACCAGTCATTATAAAGCCTACAGATGCTATCGTCCAGTTGGTAAAAACCACTATTTGTGGAACTGATTTGCATATCTTAGGTGGGGATGTTCCCGCATGTAAAGAAGGAACAATCCTTGGTCATGAAGGAATTGGAATTGTTAAGGAGGTCGGTGATGCGGTTACTAACTTTAAAATCGGAGATAAAGTGATTATTTCTTGCGTCACATCATGTCATACCTGTTATTATTGTAAACGAGGCCTTTCGTCACATTGTCAAGATGGCGGTTGGATTCTTGGCCATTTAATTAATGGAACACAAGCAGAATATGTCCATATCCCACATGCAGATGGTAGTCTCTATCATGCTCCTGATACGATTGATGATGAGGCACTTGTCATGCTTTCTGATATTTTACCAACTTCATATGAAATTGGTGTCTTGCCATCACATGTCAAGCCTGGAGATAATGTTTGTATTGTTGGTGCCGGTCCAGTAGGACTCGCAGCCCTACTAACCGTTCAATTTTTCTCTCCAGCCAATATTATTATGGTCGACTTATCTCAAAATCGCCTTGAAGCAGCTAAAACATTTGGAGCCACACACACGATTTGTTCAGGAAGTAGTGAAGAAGTCAAGGCTATCATTGACGATATAACCAATGGACGTGGTGTCGATATTTCCATGGAGTGTGTTGGTTATCCCGCGACATTTGATATTTGTCAAAAAATTATATCAGTAGGTGGGCATATTGCTAACGTTGGGGTTCATGGGAAACCAGTTGATTTCAACCTGGATGAATTATGGATTAAAAATATCACCTTAAACACTGGACTTGTTAATGCCAATACAACTGAAATGCTACTAAATGTCTTGAAAACTGGAAAGATTGACGCAACAAGACTTATTACACATCATTTTAAACTTTCAGAAGTTGAAAAAGCTTATGAAACCTTTAAACATGCTGGTGCAAATAACGCCTTGAAAGTTATTATTGATAATGATATTAGCTAATCACAAAATAAGTAGAAGCTAGAAATATGCTTCTACTTATTTTGTGATTTAAAGTATAACTTTCTCTTTTTTTTCATATATTCTATGATTTAAGGACTACCGACCTGACGCTTTTAGCGACAATCTCAGCGACTCCTTCTTTAAAGGCATCTGGAATAATATTAGTAGTGCTCAAAGCGTCATCTGGGACAAGACTGGCAATACCTTTTGCGGCAGCAATTTGCATCTCAACAGTAATGGTTTTTGCCCGTGCATCTAATGCTCCCCTAAAAATACCTGGAAAGGCAAGGACATTATTAATCTGGTTAGGAAAATCACTGCGGCCAGTACCTACAATGTAAGCCCCCGCTTCAAGGGCTTCATCAGGGTAAATCTCTGGAATAGGGTTGGCCATGGCAAAAATTACTGGGCGCGCTGCCATTTTACTAATCCACTCTGCTTTTAAGACTCCTGGTGCTGATACGCCAATGAAGATATCTGCTCCTTCAAGAGCATCTTCTAAGGTACCTGATTTAAACTCACGATTAGTGACTTTCGCTATATCCAAATGATGTGGCGCTAATTGAGCGGCTTCTTGTTCATTGATAATGCCAAATTTATCCACTACTGTCACTTTCGTAGCACCTGCTGCTAATAATTTACGGGTAATGGATAATCCAGCAGATCCACCACCATTCACCACAATGGATACCTCATCAAGGGATTTTTTAAGAAGTTTCAAACTATTGAAGATGGCTGCTAACACCACAATAGCTGTTCCATGCTGATCGTCATGGAAAACAGGAATATGACATTCCTTAATCAAGCGCTGCTCAATTTCAAAACAGCGGGGCGCACTAATATCCTCTAAATTAATACCACCAAAGGTTGGTGCAAGCGCCTTGACAATACTAATAATTTCTTCAGTATCTTTGGTATCTAATACAATCGGAATAGCATCAACACCCGCAAATGCTTTAAAAAGGGCTGCTTTTCCTTCCATAACTGGCATGGCTGCTTCAGGGCCAATATCCCCCAGACCAAGAACCGCAGTACCATCACTGATAACGGCTACTGTATTTTTCTTGGTGGTTAAGTCATATGCTAATGTTTTATCTTTTGCGATGGCAGATGACACACTCGCTACACCTGGTGTGTAGGCAATACTCAAATCATGTTTAGTTTTAATGTCAACTTTTGGTTGAACTTCCAATTTACCGCCGAACGTTTTGGCTTGTTCAAGGGCAAGTTGACCTAATTGATTTTTCATAGGAAATACCTCTCTTTTTATTGGTTTGGATTAACTAAAAATAATTCTTAAAATAGCTGTCATAGTGATAACGGTAATAGCCCCACCTAAACGGGTAGCGACTTGGGCAAACGGCATTAGATTCATGCGGTCAGCCGTACTCAAAATAGCCACATCACCGGTTCCACCCATACCACTTTGACAAGCTGAAATAATAGCTGCTTCCACTGGGCTCATGTTAAGGAAACGAGAGACAAAAAAACCGACACTGACAACCGTTAACACCACACTAATCACCACAATAAAATATTGCCAGCTAAGGGTTGCCACAACCTCTTTTAAGGGGATATAAAGTAGACCAAGCCCTGCCATTAACGGAAAAGTAAAGTTGCTGGAAATGAATTTATAAAGTTGCTTGGCACCATTTTGGGTTTCTTGGGGAATAACATTCAGGTATTTCAAGAAGGCTGCCAGAATAATCATCAACACCGGTCCTGGAAAATCTGTTAAATGCTGTAACAAGCCACCAGCAATAAAAAGTGAACAAGCTGTTAAAACGCCTGCCCCCATTAATTTAACATCTAGGGCTCCAGAATTGTCTTTTAGGGCATCAGACATGTCTTCGCTGTGACCAATTTTAACCAGTTGCCCTTGACCAGAATAACTTGGGTGCTTCTCTCCAAAACGATTGAGCAAAGCCGTGCACAAGATAGCAAAGAAATTCCCAATAATGGTGGCTGGAATCAGTTGAGCCACTAATTGCTCACTTCCGACTCCTGTAATGGCACTGTAACCAAGAGATAAGGGTAAAATACCTTCACCAATTCCTCCAGCAAGGACTGGCGTCACAACATAAAAGAGGGTATGTTGCCAGTCTAATCCTAAAATGACGCCAACCAAAGTCCCTACACCCATTGCACAAACCATTCCAAGTAACATGGGAATAATCATCCGAAAAAGACCTTGAATCAAGATTTTTCGATTCATGCCTAAAATACTACCGCAGACCAGGCAGGCAATATAAAAATAAAGAAAATTGGCTTGCTTCATCAAGACATTCGTCGCTTCTAAGACATTGGGATTGAGGAGATTAAAAAAAACCAAAATCGAAGGGACTAAGAGTGATAAAATAGCTGGGCCACCAAAATGTTTGAGGCCTGGAATGGTCGCTCCAATGGTTCCTAGTAGCCAACCAAGGGTTAAAATAACAGCAAAGCCACCCAGCATATTAACAGGCAATTGTTGGAGCCAGCCTGTGACTAAAATTAAGGTAGCTAAAACCAGATAAACAGGCAAGGGAACGGAGCCTATTCGCCTATTTTGCCATGCTTTTGAATGCTCAGACAAGTCTTTTTGAGGCATTTTCTTGCTTATTGTTTCCATGAAACAACCTCCTTTAGTGATAAGGCTAGTATAAAAGAGAACATGTCAAAAGCATAGTTTATTTAAGTTGTTTAACTACTTTAATTTTTTCAAGTTATTTAATTAATTTAAGCTAGCAGGTCATTTCTTATCGTGTTATACTCAATAAAGAGGAGACCTTATGAAAAAACCACTACGTTTATGGGCCAGTTTATCGTTGATTTTGGTATCTATGATTGTTGTCACAACCTCTCTATTTTACGGGATTATGCTACATGATACGCACCAATCCATCAAAAATCAGGAAACCCATTTGCTAACGTCAACTGGAAAAATGTTAGCAAGTCATCAAGCGATTAAAGAATTACTCCTAAACAACCAACCAAATGCTAAAACAACAGCCTATACCAACTCCATTGCCTCCATCTATAACCTTGATTATGTGGTCGTGATGAACATGAAAGGGATTCGACTCACCCATCCTAACCCGAAAAATATCGGAAAACCTTTTCAAGGAGGTGATGAGGAGGCTGTTCTAGCAGGAAAAAAGGTTATCTCTACCGCCAAGGGCACTTTAGGAAAGTCACTTCGCTATCTAGTACCTGTGTTTGACGGTGACAAACAGATTGGTGCTATTGCGGTTGGCATTAAACTAACTACCCTAAATGATGTGGCTTTAACGTCAAAACGCAATTATACCCTGTCTTTACTCCTTTGTCTTCTTATTAGTTTACTGGTCACCAGTTTTATTTCTTTTCGACTCAAGCGTCAACTGCACCAGTTAGAACCAAGTGAAATTTATCAGCTCTTTGAAGAGCGTAATGCCATGTTGGATCAAATCGAAGCCGCCGTATTTGTGGTAGATAAAGCTGGTATCTTACAGCTCTGCAATCAGGCTGGACAAAAATTAATTGCTCGGAAATGCCAGTTGGGAAAACCTACTGGCAACAGTTTCAATTACCTCTTTCCTGATTTTCCAAAACTTAGTTTGCAAGAGGGGCATGAACAACTCTTTCGGTATGGTGAGGAAGACTACTTGTTAGCCATTTCACCCATCTGTGTCAAAAACGATCACCGAGGCCATATTATTTTCATGCGAGAAGCAGTTAAGGCTATTGATACCTTGGATCAGCTAGCCTATACCACTGCCTATGCTTCTGCTCTACAAGCCCAAACTCATAAATTCATGAATCAATTGCATGTTATTTATGGCTTAGTGGATATTGCTTATTATGACCAATTGAAAATTTATTTAGACAGTATTTTGGAACCCGAAAATGAAATTCTCACTAGCTTATCTGTCCTTGTTAAGGAGCCTCTTCTAGCTAGTTTTCTCATTGGAGAGCAAGAGAAATACCAAGAATTAAATGTCCATCTCAAGATTGATGTTTTAAGCGAGATTCCTCATTCTGCCACCAAGAATCAACTTAATAATGGTTTGATGATTTACCGCTTTATCCATACTAATCTTCTAACCACACTGAGACCCAAATCACTCGTTTTGAGTATTCAACATGACCAGAATCATTTAATCAGCCATTACACCTTGACAGACAATTGGATTGATTTGGAGCGGGTACAGCCTATTTTTGACTTACCTTATTTTCAACAGCTCTTGACCGATACAAATTCCCAATTCCATCAACATCAAACCGTAACCGAGTTACAGTTCTCAGTGACAACACCTTATGTAGGAGGGCAACATGAACGTTTTAATCATTGAAGATGATCCTATGGTGGATTTTATCCATCGCAATTACCTCGAAAAACTAAATCTTTTTGATCGCATTATATCCAGCGACTCTATGAAAGCTGTTCAAAGCATACTTACTGATTACGCAATTGACCTCATTTTACTGGATATTCATATTACAGATGGCAATGGGATTCAATTTTTGGAGAAATGGCGTACTCAGCATATTCCTTGCGAAGTCATTATTATTTCAGCCGCAAATGATGGGAATATTATCCGAGATGGTTTTCATTTAGGAATTATCGACTACCTCATCAAGCCCTTTACCTTTGAACGCTTTCAAGAAAGCATCCAACAGTTTGTTACACATCGAGAACATTTGGCCAATCAGCAACTAGAGCAGGCCCAAATTGACCAACTGAAATGTTTGACTAGCAAAAAAGACACTAAAAACAAACAATTGTTAGAAAAAGGCTTATCTGAATCCACTTTCCAGTGGATTATGGAAAATATCAAAGTCTTTGATCAACCTTTTACTATCCAAGAATTAGCTTCCGCTTGTCACTTATCCCATGTCTCTGTCCGTAAATACATTGCTTATTTAGAAGAAAATAAGCAACTGAACAGCCAACAAATTTTTACAAAGGTTGGCCGCCCCTATCGCGTGTACTGGTGACGTCATCTGTCGATACATTAAAAAGGCTGGAGAAATACCAGCCTTTTTGAGTGCTTATTTGCGATACATTTTAAATTGGAGGTATAAATCATTATAAATCCCCAACCATCTTGACCCTAAATTGTCATAAACTTCCAATTTTTTGATAATGTCATCTGTTGGATAAAAAGCAGGATCATTTTTTATCTCATCTGGAAGTAAGGCCTTGGCTTTTTTATTTGGTGTCGCATAACCAATATATGCAGCATTTTGCGCAGCATTTTCAGGACGATTGATAAAGTTCAAAAAAGCATAAGCTTCTTTTTCGTGTTTCATGGTTTTTGGTAGTACCAAATTATCAAACCAAAGGTTAGACCCTTCTGAAGGCACGATGTAGTGAAGGTGTTCGTTACTATCTAACATCTCACTGGCTTCACCAGAAAAGGTAATTCCAATAGCAGCGTCACCTTGAATCATGTAGCCTTTCATCTCATCTGCTACAATGGCTTTAACATTCGGCGTCAACTGCTGCAGTTTTCTCTCGGCTGCCTGCAACTGCTCTAGATTTTTAGAATTCACACTATAACCAAAAGTTGTTAAACCAACCCCTAGCATTTCACGCGCTCCATCAATCAGCATAATACTATTTTTATATTCTGGACGCCACAGATCTTCCCAGTGCATAGGCGCCTTATCAACTAATTGATCATTATAAACAATCCCAACGGTTCCCCAGAAATAAGGCAAAGAATAGTCGTTTTGTGGGTCAAAGCTTTTCCCTAAAAATTCTTTCCCGATATTATCCATGCCAACTAATTTTGACTTATCAAGCTTATTGAGTAGGTTTTCTTTGATCATTTTATCAATGGTGTAATCACTAGGAACAGCAATGTCGTAAGTGGTTCCGCCCTGCTTGATTTTAGTGTACATGGCTTCATTGGAATCGAAAGTTTCATACTGCACTTCAATGCCCGTTTCTTTGGTGAATTTTTTGAGCAAAGCTGGATCAATGTAATCTCCCCAGTTATAAATAACTAATTTATCCGATTGACTACCAGAACCCGATTTTTTCTGCAAGATGAAAGAAAGACTTGTTAAAATAACAATAACACCCAAAACTCCTGCTAGAAAGGAATAAAGTTTACGCATGTTTTTCCTCCTTGTCCTGTGACATATAATAATAACCGATCACTAAGAGGATGGAGAAAAAGAAAACGATGGTTGACAAAGCATTGATATCCAAGGAAATTCCCTGACGAGCCCGCGAATAAATCTCAACAGATAAAGTAGTAAAACCATTTCCAGTCAAAAAGAAAGTCACTGCAAAATCATCTAAGGAATAGGTAAAGGCCATAAAATAACCTGCAATAATCCCTGGTGTTAAGTATGGCAGCATGACTTCTTTGAGCATTTGGAAATAATTAGCTCCCAAATCATAAGCGGCGTTGACCATGTCCTGATTCATCTCTTTCAAGCGCGGCAATACCATCAAAACCACAATAGGAATCGAAAAAGCAATATGACTTAATAAAACTGAAGACATGCCCAGCTGAAACTTCAATGATGTAAAAAGAATTAAAAAGGAAGCCCCAATCATGACATCTGGTGATACCATCAAGACATTATTGGCTGATAGCATGGCATTTTGGTACTTACCTCTAACATGGTGGATAAAGATAGCTCCAAAGATCCCAATAATCGTTGCTAGTAGAGCGCTACTAAAAGCAAGAACAAAGGTTTGCAGTAAGATTGTCATGAGACGACTATCCTCAAACATGGTTTGGTAATGCTCAAGGGTAAATCCTGTAAAACCATTCATATCCCCACCTTTGTTGAAAGAATAGAAAATCAAATAAAAAATAGGAATGTAGAGTAAAACAAAGACACTCGCTAAATAAAGATTGGCAAATTTTTTCATTTACTTTTCTCCTTTGTGAGCCACATAATAGCAACCATGGTCAAAATCAAGACGACACCAATGGTTGATCCCATTCCCCAGTTTTGGGTGGTCAAAAAATGTTGTTCAATGGCTGTACCAAGTGTAATCACCCGGTTTCCACCAATCAAACGGGTTAACATAAAGAGACTCAAACTTGGGATAAAGACAGACTGAACACCTGCCCTAACCCCATTTAAAGAAAGGGGAAAAATAACTTTTGAGAAGGCCTGAAATTCACTAGCTCCTAGGTCGCGACTGGCATTGATGACATTATGGTCAATATCATCCAAAGCGTTAAAAATCGGTAACATCATAAAAGGGAGCTCAATGTAAGAGGCTACAAAAATGAAGGAGAAATCTGTGAAAAGGATTTGCTGCGGGCCAATCCCCATAAAGGTTAAAAAGCTGTTAATCCCTCCTTGTTGACCAAAGATTCCCATAAAGGCATAGGCCTTTAGCAATAAATTTACCCAGGTTGGCAAGATAATGAGCATAAGCCACAACTGCTTGTGCTTTAGGCGCGTTAAAAAGAGAGCCGTAGGATATGAAATCAAGAGCGTGACGAGTGTGATAATACCAGCGTATAAAATAGAATTCACACTCATCCTCAAATAAGTCCAAGAGCTAAAAAAGGTTTCATAATTGGCTAAGGTCACGCGCCCTTCTATGTCAAAAAAGGACTTGTAAAACAAGAGAGTGACTGGTGCCACAACAAAAAAGAGAATCCATAAGAAGTAAGGAATCGAAAAAAGACTAGAGGTTTTCTTCATTACGCTCCTCCTCAATGGCATTAATCAATCCATCTTCAGGCTCATCCATTTCCACATATTCTTCAATACGGGCATCAAATTCCTCTTCAGTCTCATTAAGACGCATGATATGAAGATCTTCAGGGGTAAAATCTAATCCGATAACTTCTCCTTCGATAGCTTTGCGGGTAGAATGAATCATCCATTCATTACCCAATTCATCATAGGCAATAATTTCGTAGTGAACCCCGCGGAATAATTGGGTATCAACCTTAACTTGTAATTTCCCTTCTTCTGGCAAAGTAATTTGAAGATCTTCAGGACGAATAACCACTTCAACAGGCTCATTAGGGCGCATTCCACCGTCCACAGATTCAAATTCTTTCCCGTTAAAGGAGACAAGATAGTCTTCAATCATGGTACCGTTAATAATATTAGATTCTCCAATAAAATTAGCAACAAAATGATTAATTGGCTCATCGTAAATATCCACTGGTGTTCCCGACTGAACAATTTCACCTTCATTCATGACAAAAATCCAATCACTCATGGCCAAGGCTTCTTCTTGATCGTGAGTAACAAAAACAAAGGTAATGCCTAGACGTTGTTGCAATTCACGTAATTCATATTGCATCTCTGTTCTTAATTTCAAATCAAGGGCTGAGAGTGGTTCGTCAAGTAAGACCACACGCGGTTGATTGATAATCGCACGCGCAATGGCAACACGTTGACGTTGACCACCAGACAACTTCTGGATAGAACGATTTTCAAACCCTTCTAATTGAACCATTTTCAAGGTTTCTTTCACGCGCTTAGCAATCTCTTTCTTGTCCACTTTCTTCAGCTTCAAAGCAAAGGCAACATTCTCAAAAACAGTCATATGAGGGAAGAGGGCATAATTTTGGAAAACGGTATGAATGTCACGTTTATTAATCGGCAAATCATTAATACGTTCCCCATCTAAATAAATGTCTCCGCTGCTGGCATCTAGTAGGCCCGCCATAATATTTAAAATAGTTGATTTTCCAGAGCCAGAAGCTCCAAGCAGGGTGTAAAATTTTCCTTCTTCAAGGTCAAAGTTAATGTTCTTTAGAACCTGTGTTCCACTGTCCTCAAATGTTTTTGAAACATTGTTAAATGTGATAATTGGCTTAGTCAATTGTCATAAATCCTCCACGGTACTTTCTTTAATTATCAATAATGGTTACAGGTTTTCCCCAATAATCCGAACTTCTGGTTCAAGCCTGACACCAGAATGGTTTTCAACTGTCTCAATGACATAAGCAATCAAATCTTCATAATCTTTAGCTGTGCCATCTGCCACATTAATCATAAAACCAGTGTGTTTTTCGGAAACTTCCACACCACCAATCCGATGCCCTTTAAGATTTGCTTCCATGATTAATTGACCTGCAAAGTGTCCTGGCGGGCGCTTAAACACAGATCCACAAGATGGAAATTCTAAAGGTTGTTTTAGTTGGCGAAGGTGATTTAACCGATTCATTTCTTGGCTGATCGTATCATAATTACCCGGTTTAAGAGCAAACTTAGCAGAAATGACAATGTCACCTGTTTCTTGAATGGCAGAGTGACGGTAACCAAAAGCCATATCCCTAGCTGAAATGGTTTTGATCTCTCCACTTGGGGTAAGCACCTTAGCGGATAAGAAAATATGTGATATTTCCCCACCATAAGCACCCGCATTCATAAAAACAGCACCCCCAATGCTTCCAGGAATGCCACATGCAAATTCAAACCCTGTTAAACTATGGAATTTGGCAATCTTCGTTGTTTCAATCAGATTGGCACCAGCTTCGGCTTCTAAGGTATAACCATTTAAGTGCACTGCATTTAGCTTATCAAACATGATGACAAAGCCACGAATACCACCATCTCGCACAATGAGATTGCTGGCATTTCCCAAAACAAGCCAAGGCATATTTTCTTTGTTGGCATAAGCAACGATGCGTGATAGCTCGTAGTGATTTCTAGGAAAAGCCAAGAAATCTGCTGGGCCACCTACCTTAGTGTAAGTGTAATGTTTTAGGGGTTCATTCTCTCGAATATCAATCCCATGAAGTTCAGTTATCATAGTTATCTTCTTTCTTTTATCACTTCTTATACACGTAAAAAAATCGGCATAAAGCCGATACTATTATATCAAATTTTAGAAAAAATAACGATGAATTTGGCAAAACTTTATGGATTGGCTTATAGCAGGCATTACTCCGAAAACAGAGTCTAGAACTCTGTCTGTTGAGCTGAAAAGAGTGTGATATCTGATTGATCTAAAGCTGCAAGATAATCCCTTAAAAACTTATGATTAGGAGGCAATTTTAAATCTGGCTGCAATTCCAATAAGGGGATTAAAACAAAAGCACGCTCAGTCATATAAGGGTGTGGCACTTTCAATTCCTTTGTGTCATAAACCTCTTCTCCAAATAGCAAGATATCAATGTCAATAGTTCTTGATCCCCATTTTTCATGCCTCACACGACCAAGAGATTGCTCAATAGCTTGTGTTTCTTTTAAGAAATCAGCCGCGGTTAATTGTGTATCTAATTGACAGGCCATATTGAGAAAATCAGCCTGGCCTGTCTTGCCCCAAGCAGTCGTTTCATAAATGGATGATTGAGCAAGCAACCGTGTTTGAGGTAAGTCAGCTAAAGCCTCAAGAGCTTTTTGCAAGTAAGCTGCTCGGTCCCCCATATTGGTGCCTAAACTTAAATAAACAATGGTCATCTCTGTCTCTCCAATTCAATACCAACTGCCTTATAGTGGCCTGCAATCGGTGGGTTTTCCTTTTTAATGGCCACTTTGATGGCTTCAATAGGCGGAAATTCGTTAAAAAGCTGTTCACAAATCGCACCTGCTAAACGTTCAATCAAAATAAACTTTTCCCCTTCCACTAACTGACGGACACTATCAAACACCATCCCGTAATGGACCGTATCTGTTAATTGGTCTGACAAAGAAGCTGCTTGCAAATCGACTGACAATTCTAAATCAACCAGAAAAATTTGCCCAAGGGTCTGTTCTTCTTTAAAGGCTCCATGGTAGCCATAAAAACGGCAACCTTCTAATACGATTTTATCCATAAGTCCTCACATCAACTGGCTCAACACAGCCACAATGTCTTGATTAGCCTTGACATCGTGTACGCGTACAATCTGACAGCCTTTTCCAAGGGCATAAGCAGACAAGGCTGCTGTCGCTCCGTCTCGCTCTTTAGCTTTGGTGTTGCCGCCTAACAAGGCATCTACGACACGCTTTCTCGAAATACCAAACAAGACAGGATAGCCCAACTGACAGACGCGGTCCAATCCTTTTAATAACTCCGTATTCTGTTGAACAGATTTGGCAAATCCAAATCCTGGATCAACCCAAATATTGTTTTTTGGCACGCCAGCATCAAGAGCTGCTTGTGCTCTATTGCCTAGAAAATCACAAACGTCTTGTGTTACCTCTTGATAAACTTCTTCGTCTTGGTTATGCATCAAGATGATAGGCGCATCGTACTCGGCTGCTAAGGCAAACATTTGACCGTCGTACAAACCTGCCCAAACATCATTGAGAATATCGGCACCCGCCTCTAAAGCTGCTCTAGCTGTTTCGGTTTTATAGGTATCAATGCTGATTAGAATATCATAGTTTTCTTTGATGGCCTTGATCACAGGAACCACCCGGTCAATTTCATCGGTAGCGCTTACAAATTGGCAACCTGGACGTGTTGATTCTCCACCAACGTCGATGATTTTAGCCCCATCAGCAATCATTTGCTCAACGTGATCTAATGCTTTTTGCACAGTAGTGTAAGACCCCCCATCTGAAAAAGAATCTGGAGTCACATTTAAAATCCCCATGATAGCCGCATTGCCCTCAATCACAAACTTTCCAATTTTCATAAGTTCTCCTAATCTTTTGTCATTAGAGAAATAACTTCTTGCCTCTCAGCACGACTTTCCTTATATAAGCCTCTGGCAGTGGTGGTAATGGTTTTACTACCTGGCTTTTTGATGCCTCGCATGGTCATGCACATGTGCTCTGCTTCTACCATAACTAAAGTCCCTTTAGGATTGAGGGCTTCAACTAAAGCATCCGCTATTTGAGAGGTCAAACGCTCTTGGAGTTGAGGTCGTTTACTAGCTACTTCAACTGCTCGCGCTAATTTACTCAAACCTGTTACTCGACCATCACTTGGCAAGTAAGCGATATGAGCCTTGCCATAAAAAGGAACTAAGTGGTGTTCACATATAGAATAAAAACTAATGTCTTTGACAATCACCACATCCTCATGTTGTTCTTTAAAGACAGCCGTAAACTCCTCTTTAGGATCTTTTCCCAGTCCCAAAAACATCTCCGCATACATTTTAGCAACCCGTTTAGGCGTGTCAAGAAGACCTTCCCGATTTGGATTTTCACCAATAGCCTCTAAAAACTGATAAATGGCTGCTTCTGCTTTTTCCTTATTAATAGACATTAGTCTTTCCCTTTTCATTAGTTTTTTCCTTTTCATTTTCTCTTTTTTAATGGGTTAAAAGAACGCTTTTTTCAATATGTTTTTCCCAATACTGTCTAATTTCTGAAATAAAATATAGTGACCCTGTAATCACGAAAAAGTCATCTGCTTTAGCATGCTTACGCAAGGCCAAGAAATCTTTGAAATCAGCAACCCTACCAAAACGTTCTGGGTATTTTTCCAATGGATAGGCGTTAGGGTAATGAAAGCTAGTAACCTGCAAGTCACCTATTTGCTCAAGAGCAACCAACATATCTGCAATAGGCTTGGTGTCGATCGCACCAAACAAAATATGAAGCTTTTTATCATTGTAGTTATTTTTTAAGACGGCTACCAAAGCAGCAACGCTTTCATTGTTATGAGCCCCATCAATCATTAGATTTGGTGCTAATAATTCGGTACGGCCTAGCCACAAACTATTTGCTAGACCTTCCCTTATATGATCTGGAGTTAGCCTAGGATAGCGGTCTTGCAAGGTTAAGCAAGTCATAATAGCTAAAGCTGCATTAGACACTTGGTGGTGTCCTGGCATAGCGATGTGAATATCTGAAATAACTCCTAAAGGACTAGTAAAACGATAGCCAGATGCGTTCTCAGCCATTTGAAACTGCTCTTGCCATTCCCAGATTGAAGCACCAACCTGCTCAGCTTTTGTTAAAAAAACCTCTCGAGCTGACGGGTTTTCAACGGCAAAAACAAGGGTCTCGCCCCCTTCTAAAACACCAGCTTTTTGGGCGGCAATATTAGCGTAAGTCTCGCCCAAAATAGCTTGGTGATCTAAACCAATTGAGGGACAGACCACAACCATTGCTTGAAAAACATTGGTCGAATCATAAAGACCGCCAAGGCCTGCTTCAATAATAGCAATATCTACAGGATGCATGTCACCAAAATAGAGGAACATGATCAAAGTAATCACTTCAAATTCAGTTACCTCTCCAAAATCAGTCTCTTGAACTAGACGCTCTGTCAAAGGACGAATACGATTAGCAGCAATAACCAAATCTTTTTCTGAAATCATTCGACCATTTATGCTAATACGTTCTTTGAAATCCATAATATAAGGAGAGGTAAAGGTCCCCACTTCATAACCAGCTGTCGTAAAGATGTGTTGTAAATGATTGACCGTGGAACCTTTTCCGTTAGTTCCAACGATATGCACTCCCTTGACATTTTTTTGGGGATTTCCTAACTGTCCAAGAACCCAAAGCATACGTTTTAAGCCTGGCTTGATGCCGAAAACTAAGTGATCATGAATCCATTCTAGAGTCTCTTCATAAGTCATTTCATACCTCACATCTATCTTTAGTATACCATATATAAAAAAAAGTGACAGCAGATAACCTAGAGTAGTACCCTTTTTTTTATTATCCTCACCAAACACTCAAATAAGTTCTAAAGTACACTACACTTTTATCTTCATTGCTTTTTTTACGTGATAAGAATACCAGCCCCACATAGTCTTTGCTACCTCCTAAAGTGTTATCTGTGACAATAATTTTTTTACTCCTTAATACACGTTCTTCCAAAAAACAAGAAAAAAGGCTGACTTCAAGCCTTCTTTTCTCTAAAAAATGTTACAATAGAGGTACTTATATCAAAAAAAGGAGCAAGTAATGAACAATAGACATAAACGGCGCCAAAAAAGAAAAGCCTTCACTCTCATTAACCTTATACTATTATTTGCCTGCATTCTTGGTTTGACCCTCATTTTCTATTTATATCAAGGGTCTAACAAATTCGGCTTGTCAGATGTCTCTCGATTTGTACCTAAAATAAGTCTTTTTCATCACAAAAAGACGGCAAAAAAAGAAACGACAAAACTTAAGAAGACTCATTTCGATTCCTCAAAATCTCAAAAAAAGGCCCATTCTAAATTGACTTGGACCAAGCAAGAAACACCTGTCAAGATCCCAATTTTAATGTATCATGCTATTCATGTAATGTCCCCTGAAGAGACGGCTAATGCTAATTTGATTGTCAACCCAGATCTCTTTGATCAACAACTTCAAAAAATGAAAGACGAGGGCTACTATTTTTTGAGTCCTGAAGAGGTCTACCGCGCTCTTTCAAATAATGAATTGCCTGCTAAAAAAGTTGTATGGCTAACATTTGATGACAGTATGATTGATTTCTACAATGTTGCTTACCCAATCTTAAAAAAATATGATGCTAAAGCCACCAATAATGTTATTACAGGACTAACCGAAATGGGAAGCGCTGCCAATCTGACTCTTAAGCAGATGAAAGAAATGAAACAAGTCGGTATGTCTTTCCAAGATCATACAGTGAATCATCCTGATCTAGAGCAGGCTAGTCCTGATGTTCAAACAACTGAAATGAAAGATTCAAAGGACTATCTTGATAAGCAATTAAACCAAAACACTATTGCCATTGCTTATCCATCTGGTAGATATAATGACACTACCTTACAAATTGCAGCTAGACTTAACTATAAATTAGGTGTTACCACTAACGAAGGAATAGCTAGCGCGGCTAATGGACTTCTTTCTCTTAACCGGATTCGTATCCTCCCAAACATGAGTCCTGAAAATCTTTTACAAACAATGGAACCATAACATCAATTTTTTTATCATTCCAAATCATACTCACTGTAAACTAAAAAGACAGTTATGAAAAAATTCTTTCATAACTGTCTTTTTTTGATTGTTTTAAAATTATTTTATTCTTATCTTTAACGTCTTTTTTCAAGAAAATCTCGCCACCACAGCTGTAAGTCAGAGGCTTTTTTTAGAGATTGGCTAGCTTTAAGAGGAATACGCTTAGGTTCCTTTAAATACCTCACTGACTGATCTGTTATTCTTGGAGACGTCAAATAAGCAACCACTTCACCTTTAGTAATCGGTGCTAATAAAGAAGTCTCTGATATCATAAATTGTTTAGGTTTGGGAACTTGTTCACCCTGTTGCAAAATGATGGTTACATCTTCGGCAACAGATATCGGTAGTTCTTTTACTTGGCCATCTTGAATAGGGAGCGATCGCTCCGAGACAAGACTTCCTTTTTTAAGAATCTTACGACGACAATAAGTTCTAGCCACATAGTCCAACAAGCGATTTGCTTGCTCAAACCGCGTGTTTTGGTTTTTATCAGATCCATCAGCATTTAGAATAACGGTAATCAGCCTCATACCATTTTCAATAGAAGTTACCACAAGGCAATGACCTGCCAAATCTGTCGTTCCTGTCTTTAGCCCATCCACTCCTGCTCTACCCTTAGCCATACCTGGTAAGAGTTGATTAAAACTTTTAATAGAATTACCAGCAAAATCAACTTCTGTTTGTTTAGTGATCTCTAAAATCTCAGGAAAATCTTCCAGTAAATGCATCGTCACAATGGCAACATCCTGAGCACTCAACATATTCTCTTCTTCCAACGCAGAACCAGGATAACGATGGTCCTTTAGCACCTCATTCGGCAGTCCTGAAGCGTTGAGGATTTTACCAGAAGTAATCCCCCAATGAGATAGCTGTTCTCTCATTTGATTTACAAAATGAAGCTCTGAGCCCGCCACTTTTTCGGCTAACGCAATAGCAGCGCTATTTGAGCTTGCTACCAAAGTAGCTGTCAACAGGTCTTGAACTGAATAAGTTTTTTTGTCAAAAGGTACATTACTTAAAGACCTATCTTTTGTTAACTCGAAGGCATAATCTGAGAGATTAACTTGATCTGATAATTGCAGCTGGCCTGATTTAACCTTATCTAAAACCAGATAAGCCGTCACCAATTTGGTCAAAGAGGCAATAGCATCTGGCGTCTTAGCGTCTTTCTCATACAGAACTCTCCCAGAGTCTGCCTCTACGACAATCGCATGTTCTGCTCCCACTTGAAAATCAGCTGCGAGAACTGTTTTACCAAACCCTGAACAAGTTAATACCATAAAAAAAAGGATAACCCACCTTTTTATCATTATATCTTTCATAGTTACTATTATAACAAAAATTCTCAGAAATTTGGAAGGAAGTATAGTGGCACACACCTTTAGTAGCTTAAACAAGCTCATAAAGCAAGTACCCTGTAACAATAACACATCCTGTTATATGGGCGATATAATAAGCTTCGTTATATCAATTAGTTATTTGGCAGGAATTTTGGTATAAAATGGAATCTAATCCTGAACTTATTACATTTTGGGTTATTTCTTCAGATACTGTTTTATCTAATGCATTAAATCAGTGACTATATGTATTCAAAGTTGTAGACTTATCAGCATGTCCCATACACTTTGCAACGTACAGAATGTCTTTTTTCAAAACATTAATAAGATAGGAAGCATAACTATGTCGCAATCCTTTTCCAGTTATTACGGGAACTCCAATACTTTGAGCTTTGTGCTTAATAACTCGACAAATCGTTGATTTACAAAATGGTTCACCAAACCGTGAAATAATGAAATCTGTGTCAGTATTGACTACTTGATTTCTTCTCCAATTTTCCAATACTACTATTGTCACATCATCTAACTCAATAAGACGTTCTCCTGCTGGCGTTTTTGTTTGGTCTTTACGATACCAATTTCCATTTTCATCCTTTTCCAAGGTTGTATGAACTTTCAAGAATTTTTGTTCGAAATCGATATTTTCCCATCATAATGATAAACCTTCACTTACACGAACACCTGTCATATAATATAGCCAAATAGTTGTAAATCTTTGTAGCTCTTCATAATCTTGCAAATCAAACGATTTTATAAAATTCTGAAACTCAATATAAGTCCAAAATGGAGTGTCGGGATGTTTCCCTTTAGGATTATCCAAAGCCTTACATGGCACTTTTGAAATATAGTCTAACCTTTCAGCATACCCCATGCAAGCTTTGAATCGCGACCATAAATTCTTTGCATAATTTTCAATAATATGTAAACTAAAAGATTCACAATCTCAAGCTGTTATTCCCTTTAAAAGTTTAGAATCAAAATACTGAATAAATAACTTATGATGTGGTAAGGCTATTTCATAAGTTACAGCCTGAACCTTTTGCTTATATGCTCTTAGGTAAATAGTATTCATATAGTTTTCAAACGATATATTGTCATTTTCAATACTAAGATTATTACTAAACCCATACCTAATCCGAACCAGTTCATCATACGCTTCTTTCATTGTACCAAATGGCTTTCCATACTAATTCTTTCTGGCTTTCTTTTGAACTCGTTTACCTGTTACTGGATCTACACCAAGATCAGCTTGATAAAATATCTTCCCATTCTTATCACAATAAACACCTTTGTACTTTTTTTGATTTTTTATAGTCATCTTTAATTCTCACTTTCTAAACTTTCTTCATCTTTAGGAGCAATACCAAGTCTTCTATTGTCAAAGGGCGATTTACTTAATTGTACCGCATTTTGTTCAAGTTCGCGAGCTTCTTCAACTTTTTTATAGCTATTCTTTTTGCTTCTCTAATAATATTTCTTGCAGTATGTTCGAGAAAACCAATATTCATCAAGCTTTTTATATGTTACTATTTTCACACCTCCACTCCTTTCAAAAAAATTACAACCTCCGTGGGTATGACTGGTTAAATCACTCATGGGAATCTCACCCACTGGCCTTTTACGCTGGCAGCCTGAACGTTCAGAAGTATCATTGTCCCTATTTGTGGTCATGGCAGATAGAGAACCACTCTATTTTATAGCTAATAATTATCGCTCCTATCACGGCGTATCTCACTAAATTGCTCGACAAACAAGAAAGTCCCACCTCGGTTTATTCAGTTGTCAATGAACAAATCAAGGCGAGACTTTTATTTATTATGAAAACGATACGGATAATCTGTTTGCCCTAATAAATAATCAATACTGACGTTATAGAGTTTATAAAACTGCACAAGAACATCTGCCATTAAGGCAACCTCTCCTCTCTCAATTTTTGCATAATTTGCATGAGAGAAGGAAAGTAAATTTGCAACAAACTTTTGAGTGAAATCGTTATCTTCTCTCAAATTCCTAATACGCGGATACATCTAACATTCTCCTAATATCAGTATAAAGGAGATTTGATTAAAAAATGTTTAATTGTCCTATTTGGACAAGACTATTAAATATAAGCTAGTAATCCATTGAAATTTTATAGTCATTTTTTAGTTAAACAAGTTAGATAGTATTTATAACTTAAAAAATCATATTTATTGCTAGGTAAACAAAATAGATGTATTTAACTACTTGTCAAACAGTCTTGATTCCACCTTTTAAATATTCGTATATGAAGTAAAGCTACTGTGCATGAAACAAAAAATATAACAATAAGTGGAACAATTGCCATTTTCTGTTGGTTATATAGAGTATCTGATATTCTTAAAAGCCATGCCCATGGAATAAGAAACCATACCTTATCACCAAGGCTCGTTTCACAAAATGCTGCAGCAATAACACCTACCATTGAAATACCTAATGCCACACCTGTACTAAATATATAGCTAATAATATGATTGATCAGATAGGTTACATAGGCAAAAATGATATAAATTAAACTATTCAAAATAAGTAGTCTGAGAGATACATTTATACCAATAGTTTTCAATAAAAGAATAAATATAGTAATTGAAATAATTAATACTATACAATAGCATAACCATAGAAATACTAATTCTACAATAAATGGCTTATAATTCGACTGTGAGTAACCCAATAAATATTTATATTTTCCAGATGATTCTTCCAAATTTTTTAGTTGAATGCACACAATACTTGCAACAAAAGGAAGAAGTACACCTACTATTTGAAAGTAGGAGAATAATACAGTCCTGCTTTGTAAACCTCCACGTTGACTCCAATAGAAAAATAGAAGTAAGGGAAATAATAGTGCAGCTAAAATATGTATTAGTAAATATGAAGTATTTTTGATTTTTAAAAAATTAGAACATAAATATGATTTCATGACTATTTCACCTGTTTTTTGAAAGAGATAGCAAATAGATTGGTCAGTAAGATGAAAAAAGCAATTCCTAGGAACAATGATATAAAAATCTGTGAGTAGTCTGGAACAAACTCCGCTCCAAAAGGTATACTATTTATTCTCATTCTTGTCATTGGCTCAAGCAACTTCAACGACCAATCATAAGGGAACAAATACCATTTATTTAAGAGAGAAAAACTTGTACCAATAATTAGTGGAGATATAATATTAATAATCATAGCAAAATACACATTAATTTTTCTTGATAGCCATAAAATAAACGGGATTTGCCATAGTGTAGTCAACCAAATTAACAAGATAGTTAATAGTATCCTACCTATACTAATAAGACTTGGAGTAGGTAGGACAAAACTAATTACAATAAGCATTAAGCTTAAAATCATACTAATTATTAGATTTATAAGAGCTATCAATAGAACTCTGGCATATTCTACCTTTTTTAAATCAACATCCCTTGATAAAAAAACAGAATACTTATTAGAATCTAATTCTAATTTATTTAACAAACCAGAATTTACAGCAATAATAACATTAATCCAAATAACTCCCCACTGATTTACTGTTGTTTCCGCAGTTAAACGTAGGATATTTTCACCACCTAATGCTGAAAACAATAAAGATAACATCACACAAATAATAGGGAAAATAAGAATCAACTTGCTAATACTCGTATTTTTTATTTTTAATAAATTTGATAAAAAAATTTGTACCATAGCCCCTACCTCCTCTTTTCAAATAAAATTTGATTATTGAATAACTCTTCAAGATTCTCAGAGCCGTCATATTCTTTTTCCAGAATAATCTTTCCTTCATAGATAAATCCAATAAAATCAGCTAGATGTTCAACTTCTGACAGTATATGGCTTGAAATCATAATTGTCATTCCTTCTGATTTAAATGACTCTATAATTTCCCTTAATTCTTGAATTCCAATTGGGTCCAAGCCATTAGTAGGTTCGTCTAATATAAGTAGTTTAGGTGAATTTATTAAAGAGATAGCTATACCTAACCGTTGCTTCATTCCAAGAGAAAATTGTTTTACTGGTCTCTTGTCAATATTTCCTAGACCAACTTTATTTAATAATGGAAGTATAGTGCTTTCTGAAACACCAAGCATTGTTGTAACTACCTTCATATTATCGTAAGCACTCAAATTTTTATAAAGTGGTGGTTCTTCAATAATACTCCCGATTTTTCGCAGATCCCGACGTGACCATTCTCTACCTTCAAAAATAATAGAACCACTTGTCTTACTAACTAAGCCTGTCAAAATTTTCATAATAGTTGATTTTCCAGCACCATTTGGACCGATTAAAGCATACACTTTTCCCTTAGGAATATTCATATTGACATTATTCAATATGGTTCTCTTACCATAAGATTTTTTTAGATTTTGTATTTTCAACATATTAGTTACTCCCATTCTATATATTGCTGAGCGTTTAGTGTATAGTAAGCAAAACAATACACTTTCTCTTCAAACTCTCTATCAATCCCGTTTAATCGATTCATCGATAGTTGTAAAATGAAACTTACCATCACTATATCTTATATAAATATCCTCCAATCGCAGTTCATTCTCTGAATCCCATGATGTGGTAAAAAATGAAGTATTATAAGACTCATCACTATATAACTTTGATAATTCACCCAATCCAACATTTTCACGCAGTGTCAATTCATACTTTAAAAAATCTTGGAACAATGCGGATATTCTCTTGTAGTATGACTTTTTCTGTATTGAACAAAGATTAATACCATTTATATATATATTGCCTTCATAATTATCGTAAAGACCGCAGGCTAATTTGAAAATCGTACTTTTTCCAGAACCATTTCCACCAACAATTGCTAACCTCTCTCCTGCTTTAATTGAAAAACTTATATCGTTTATTACATTATCCTTACCATTATATGAAAAAGAAACCCTTTCAAATTCAACTGACTGAATTGTATCAACCGTACTTTCGATTATAGGGTTATGTACTAACTCATCATGCGTAAAATCATGCAATAACTCCATGTACAATGAACCATTTAGGGAGAAACCAGCCTCTTTTACGAGATGAATTGTTTTTATTAGATTCTTTAGCTGAGCTTTAATCATGTATAACTTCCTTATCTACTAATAAAGGAGCAAACTAAAATCAGTCTACTCCCCTAAATTTATAAATATATAAAATTATTTGAAATTATAATGTTTATGATAATGATAACTTTATTATTTAACAGTTGTTGTAAAGCAAACTAATTTCCAACAAGAACCAGGGGTACATAGGTAACGGCTACCAACATAAGGTGTAGCAGTGTCTTTTTTATTTGTTTTCAAATCGAGATCAAAGTCTTTAATTGTGTTATTCATTTTCTAGTTCCTCTCTTACGTTTTTGCATCCGATATATTTACATGATTATTATGACACCCCAAGTTCAGAATTTGTTCAGAAAAAAAGTATTTTAGCCAAAAATTTACGATTTTTTGCCTGAAATACTCCAGTTTCAATCAAATCTATTAAATTTTCTTTTTTATCGAGATTATGGCGCTAGCACCTCCTCTAGCTGGATTATTCAATTGAAGATTCCCACCGTGTTTGATAGCAACGCCTTTAACAAATGCCAAACCGATTCCATAATGTTTGTTACCTCTGCTATAATCTTCCGTGTAAAATAATTTATCTCCCTTTTTCAGTGTACTATCACTGAAACGCTCACCATTATTCCATATTTCAAAATGAATTTGCTCTCCTGACTCAGACAGTATAACTTCGATTTTTTTATCTAATACGGGCATAAATCTTATTGCATTAACTAAAAGGTTAGAAAGAGCTCTTATCAGATTTTCCTCATCTCCATAAAAAGAAGTGATAATAAGTCTATTACAAATAGAAAATTCAATATTATTGATATTCAATAAGTCATCGACTTCAAAATGTAACTCACTTAATAGCTCCTCAACTAAAATTAGTTTCACTGATCTATCCTCTGAAAGCATGCGTGTATAAGATATTAAAGAATTGAAATAGCCTTCAAAAACAGAAATACTATTGTTCATAGATACAATATAACCTTCCTGATTTTTATTTAAAGTAGTCAATTCTAATAACTCAAGATTTCCTTTTAAAACCGTTAAAGGTGTTTTTATATCATGCGAAAGTGCTGCAATTTGAAAGGATAGATCTTGCTTTTCCAATATTTCTCGCTCAATCAAACTTTTCAAATTATCACCTTTAATATGTAAAGTTCTAAGTATATCATCAAACTCGATTATTTTAGAATAATTTTCATTTTCAGAAAGGACTTCTATCCCCATTTTATTTGCTAACTTCTTGATTTCCTTGAAATTCAAAGAAATTTCTTTTACAAACCGTGTTAAAGCAACTACAATGCTGATACTCGTTCCTATTCCCAGAATATAAAATGTCAACATGTTATATGAAACATTTCTAAGGTAATGGTTAGAGAACTCCGGTATCTCATTATATCTTATAACAATATTATAATTGATATTAGTATATAAATCATAATGTACAGAATTAAAAGTCAGATTATTTTTTTCTTCTGCAACTTCGTTAAATAAAGAAAATTCTTTAGATAAATATTTTCCTTCCATAGCTTTATCTGTTTTTCTATCAAAAACAACATAATCTAATCCCAATGTCTTCATATAATTGTTCAACTGTTTGATTGACTGTTTATCTTTAATATAAAATTCTTCTCCCACATTATGAGATGTCACTATATTTAACTTTGAAAAAGAAAGCGATATTATCGCAATCATTAAAACAGTGATACAAACTCCAAAGACAATTTCAACGACGGCGCGCCAAACACGATTTTTTATTGAATATTTTTTAAACATCCCATTTATAACCAATCCCGCGAATAGTTTTTATTGGATTAATTCCAAAACTTGAAAATTTCATTCTAATCTGATAGATATATTCTGAAATAGAATGAAACAATGCTGAAGCTTCATCGCTATATACTTGTTCATATATCTCTTCTTTTGTGAAAACTTTATACGGATGACGTGACAGTAATTCTAAAATTTCGTACTCTCTATAAGTCAGGAATAACGGCTGTTTATCAATATATAACATACGTTCCTCTAGATAGATTTCTATAGGTGGAAAACTACGCTTCACTCTCTCCTCAGCCTCATTCTTTATCTTTGCTCTCTCTTCTCTCTTCAAATGAGAGTTAACTTTAGCTACGAATTGTTTTAAGCTAAATGGTTTCACAATAAAATCGTCTCCCCCTATATTTAAAGCTTGGACAATTTCATTATCGCCATCTAAAGCGCTAACAAAAATAATTGGAGAATGAACTTCTTCCCGAATTTTATAACAAAACTCAGTTCCACTTATATTAGGCATCATGATATCCAATAAGATCAAATCATATCCTTTAAAATCATCAAAAACTATTGGTAATTCTATCTCTTGACAGGTTATAACATGATAATTTTCAATCTCCAAAGCAGTCTTCATAAGCTTCAGAATTTCTTTATCATCATCTATGGCTAAAATCTTATACATTATTACCCCTTTTAAATAATGAAATACTTACAAATAAACTATTCTTAATGTAAGCGGCAGGAATCATTTCTTTAATATAGTTATTTACGAAACATCAACTAGATTTTAATATCTGATATAAAAATTGCTACCACCCAAATTATATCATAATTACTCCCATTGTATTTCATTTCGAGAAGTATCGATAATTTTGCTATCACTCAAGATCTCTCCAAACTTTTCCAACCTTCTTACTAGATATTCATACTCATCTATGGATATATTAAGTTCATTTTGAGAAGTTTCAATCTCTTTCTCAACTTCTTCTATTTTTATAGCTGCAGTCAAGTTCATCTTGGCATAGTCATATCTGGCCAAACGGCGGTTCTCTATATCGTTGTTGTTCAGATTAAGCAAGACCTCCGCAACCTTATTGAGATGAGCAATATGGTCCTGCAACTCTGTAATGGTCAAATCTAATTGAGCCATATCTTTAACAATGTCATCTTTAATATCTTGATAAGGCTTATTCTCCGTATCTAACTCAATGAGGAGACTTATTTCTTCAATCTTTTTCTTAAGTGTATCAATGGTTTGTCGTCTTCTTTTTGGAATACTCTTGCTATCATTGGTTAACTGGCAAATGAGCTCATGCCCTCGCATATAGCGATTAAGTTCAGACGCCTCCTTGTTGTAAATGAAGAATTGTGCGGTCTCACGAATATAGACTTTATATTTTTTATGATTTTCTTCTTTCCTAATATCCAATTGATAGTTAGGAATGAAAATAAGACCACTCTGCTTTACACTAAAAGACACCTTGATATAAATGTCCTCAGCAATTAACCTCTCAATTTGATGTTCCACAAGTTCAACTTCAAACTCATGGATGGCATCTCGTTGCCCCTTGTATTTCTTGAAGACTTCCTTACTCTCTTCAGTGGATACCTCCTCTTTATCTCGTTCTTCTTGAAAAGCATGTACTGTTTCTGTAGACTTTCTAATCGATCTGAAACACCGACTTCCTTATTTTTAAAGTAATCTTGAAAAAATTGACATCATATAATTTCTTATCGCTTATTTTTTTATGACCTAAACTTATCTTTTGAGTATCTTCTTCTAGGATAAAAGTTACATTTTTTGTTTTAAGTCAATGGTTAGATTCACTTCTTTTGCTTTTAATAGTAGCTCCTCTAATGAATTGGCACGGTTCAACAAAAATTCTAATCGACTTTCAATTTCTATCTTGGCAAAATGTGTACGAAAAAATTCTTCATCATATAAATCTCGTTTACTGAGTTGACGGCCTCGAATTGGTTTTTTCATTACTCGATCCGTCATCATGAATCTGCTATGCTTCTGACTAAAATCAATATGAACATGTAATTACTCTGCTTTTTCTAAAAAATCATCAAAGAACTTTGACTGCTGCATCAAAAAATAAAGACGTTGTTTCAATTCAAATTTATGACTAGACTACCTATATTTTTGATAGTCACGGTAGGAATAACGCTTCTCGATAATTTTTGCTCCAGTCATTTTTGAAATACGGTCTGAAATCATACGGAGGTTTCGTTCCAAGGCATAATTCCATATCAATTTTTTATCTGAATTACGGTCAATGGCGTTGATTGGATGTGATTATGGGTATGATTTTTATCTGTTTGGTCGCTCGAGTAATCTCAAAGAAGAGAGTTCTCCTAGTGCCCTCAAATCCCAGTCGTCTGCCTGCGAGTGAAAATGCTTGACAAGGGAAAAACCACCGCAGATGATATCCACTTGCCCTCTAAGTTGTCTAAAGTCTTGGTCTGTGACTTGTCTAATGTCATGAAATTCTATTTCTCCTTCGGTCTCATAGATGGCTTTGTAAGATTGCCTCGCAAACTTATCAATCTCACAAAAGCCAATACACTCATGGCACTGATTAATTAAACCCAATCGAAAGCCTCCAATTCCTGCAAACAAATCTAAAAACTTCATATCTCTCATTCCTTTCTGACAAAATAAAAGGACCTTACTGCTTATGTAACGTCCTTACTCAACTATAATCTTCCATTTCTGGTGCAGTGATAACTTCAATAATCAACCAAATTGTCCTTAGTCCCCAAACACCTAATAATAGCCACCAAAACATCTTACTCACTTCGCTTCTTGTCACCTTAGTTGCTTGGTCCATTCGGATAAGACACCATTAAAGACATATTCCGCAATAGCTTCAGCTGTTCTTGCGAACCGTATGTGTTCCAGCGCATAAGCATAGCGTTCTTCAAAATAGCTCATGACTAAGTCACTAGCAGCTTGTGATAAACCACCTTCACGTAATTGGGAATGAACCAAACTCCAAATATAATCTTTGTCATATTTGGTGACCTGATCAACTTGACGGGTAAAGTGACCCTCAGTCTTTTTCACACTAGTGCACTCCTTTCTTTCCTCCTCGTCCTCAATCACTAAATTACTCTCTTTAGTTTCACTACCTTCAGTTTCACTCTTTTCAGTCTCACTAGGGGCTGAATTTAACACGGGGCTGGTCTGTTTTTGAGACTGGCCCCGTCTGAACTTAAGACTGGGGTGAAATCATGTTCCAACTTTCCTAAATAAATCTTATTAGCCAAACGCCCTTTTTCACTGGGAGACTGTTGGACTTCATCGATCAAACCATAGTCTCGTAGGTTTTCTTAATCGCTAACAATTTCGACTTGGAACAGCCAAGGAGTACTGTCATTTTGAGTTGGAATAAATGAGATAGATGGCAATCACCATTTGTCGTGATGACTGTTCATTCATTTGCATGATTTTCCTCCTGAAAATAAAAAAATGAGAACACTTATTAAAATGTTCTCGTTCACATAAAAAAATTATTACTAGACACATATAGATAGAATAACCACTCTACTCAGCTTAATTTTTATAGAAAATAAAAATCCTGCCAAAGATTTTTTGGGCAGGATTTTTGGCAAGAAACCAAATCAATTTATCAGTTTCTTCAAATCGCTATAAACTCTAAAAGACTGATAAATCGGGATTTCGCTCTCAAATTGCTATCTGCTTCTTATTTAAGAGTGATTGTTGCTCCAGCTTCTTCAAGTTTAGCTTTGATTTCTTCAGCTTCTGCAGCAGCAACGCCTTCTTTAACGTTAGCAGGTGCTCCATCAACAAGACCTTTAGCTTCTTTAAGACCAAGACCTGTGATTTCACGAACAGCTTTGATAACGCCAACTTTTTTGTCGCCAGCAGATGTCAATTCAACGTCGAATGAATCTTTAGCAGCTTCTTCAGCACCACCAGCAGCTGCAGCAGCTACAGGAGCAGCTGCAGTTACACCAAATTCTTCTTCGATAGCTTTTACAAGATCGTTAAGCTCAAGGATTGAAGCTTCTTTAATTTCAGCAATAATGTTTTCAATGTTCAATGCCATTGTGATTTCCTCCAAATAATTAATTTAAAATGTTAAGCGTAGCCTTAAGCTACTCTGAGACGACTTAAGCAGCGCCTTCTTTGTTTTCTGCAACAGCTTTGACAGCGTATGCAACGTTACGGACTGGAGCTTGAAGTACAGAAAGAAGCATAGAAAGCATTCCTTCGCGGTTTGGCAATGTTGCAAGTGCTTGGATTTCTTCTTTTGAAGAAACAGCGCCTTCGATTGCACCACCTTTGATTTCAAGTGCGTCAGCAGTTTTAGTAAAGTCGTTGATAACTTTAGCTGGTGCGATAACATCTTCGTTAGAAAATGCTACTGCAGATGGTCCTACGAATACATCTTTCAACTCATCAAGACCTGCTTTTTCAGCTGCACGAGTCAAAATTGAGTTTTTGATAACTTTGAACTCAACGCCACTTTCACGAAGTGAACGACGAAGAACAGTATCTTGATCAACTGTAAGACCACGTGAATCAACAATAACGATACTTGCTGCTGCTTTCATTTTCTCAGCAATAAGTTCGACTTGTTCAGCTTTTTTAGCAATAATTGCTTCACTCATTAGTTTTACCTCCGTTTTTATTTTTGGGCTAGGTACAAAAAAAATCGCACCTAAACCTAGACACGAAAGTACAAATACGTTATTTTCTTTAATCACGTTTTGTGCCTCGGCAGGAATATTATGAGCATGCTCCCCTGCTGTCTTAGGTCAGTTTTTTATCAAAACCTATATCATTATATTCTTTTATAATACTATTGTCAATAAAAACTATTAAAAAATGATTTTTTTACATTTATTTTTTTAGTATTAGCTAAACTCAAAATGGTGCTAGTCCTATTTTCTATACAAATAACACCTTGCTTTCTACTAGGACTTGATTTAAAATAGAGGGCATGAGTATAACTAAAGAATTTGATACAATTACCGCCATTTCAACCCCTCTTGGTGAAGGAGCTATTGGCATTGTTCGTTTATCAGGGACAGATGCGCTTGCCATTGCACAATCTGTTTTTAAGGGAAAGAACTTAGAGCAAGTCGCCTCACACACCATTAACTATGGCCATATCATTAATCCTAAGACAGGAACTATTATCGATGAAGTTATGGTGTCAGTCATGCTAGCCCCCAAAACCTTTACCCGTGAAAATGTGGTTGAAATCAATACGCACGGTGGTATTGCTGTGACAAATGAAATCTTGCAACTATTGATTCGCCAAGGCGCTAGAATGGCAGAGCCTGGCGAATTCACCAAACGTGCCTTCTTAAATGGGCGAGTTGATTTGACTCAAGCTGAGGCTGTCATGGACATTATTCGTGCCAAAACAGACAAGGCTATGACGATTGCAGTCAAGCAACTGGATGGCTCCCTTTCCCAGCTTATCAATGACACCCGTCAGGAAATTCTCAACACCTTAGCTCAAGTCGAAGTCAATATTGACTACCCTGAATACGACGATGTGGAAGAAATGACCACTGCTCTGCTACGTGAGAAAACACAAGAATTCCAAAGCCTTTTGGAAAGTCTCCTTCGAACAGCTAAACGCGGTAAAATTCTGCGTGAGGGCTTATCAACAGCTATTATTGGTCGTCCAAACGTCGGTAAGTCAAGCTTACTTAATAATTTGTTGCGAGAAGACAAGGCTATTGTGACTGATATTGCAGGAACCACCCGAGATGTCATTGAAGAATACGTTAATATCAAGGGAGTTCCTCTAAAACTTGTCGATACGGCCGGTATTCGTGAGACAGATGATCTGGTCGAACAAATCGGAGTTGAACGGTCTAAAAAAGCTCTTCAAGAAGCTGACCTTGTTCTTCTTGTGCTGAATGCTTCTGAAAAACTGACTGACCAAGACCGGGCTTTGTTAAATCTCAGTCAGGACAGTAACCGTATTATATTGTTGAATAAAACGGATTTGGAACAGAAGATTGAATTAGAGCAATTACCAGATGACTACATTCCCATTTCCGTTTTAACCAACCAGAACATTAATCTAATCGAAGATCGTATCAACCAGCTTTTCTTTGACAACGCTGGTTTGGTAGAGCAAGATGCCACTTACCTGTCAAATGCCCGCCACATTTCTTTGATTGAAAAGGCAGTCCAGAGTTTAGAAGCTGTCAATGACGGTTTGGCGCTTGGCATGCCAGTTGATTTACTACAGGTTGATTTAACCAGAACTTGGGAAATTCTCGGAGAAATCACAGGGGATGCTGCTCCTGATGAACTCATTACCCAACTCTTTAGTCAATTCTGTCTTGGTAAATAACAACAGTCTCTAATCATCACAAAAGAGCTGGAACAGTGTTCCAGCTCTTTTTGCTGTCATAAGCATCTTATTTAATTAATTCGTAGATTGCTTCAGCATAAATAGCTGCTGAGCGATAAATATTTTCTAAAGGCATATACTCATTAGCTTGGTGCATAGTGTTTTCATCACCTGGGAACATCGCTCCAAAGGCCACACCACGTTCTAGCAAGCGCCCAAAGGTTCCTCCGCCGATAACTTGTTCGTAGCCTTTAAGACCTGTTTGTTTTTCGTAAACAGCAAGTAAGGTAGCTACTAATTCATCATCCATTGGCACATAATGAGGTGTATGTTCATGCTCAGAAAGGCTTACCTTAGTTAATCCTGGTAATTTTTCCAATCCTGCTTTTAAGGTTGCCGCATCAGTTCCTTTGGGATAGCGGAAATTCAAGGCGATGGTATTGTCAGCTGATTGACTATCAAAGGTGAAGACACCTGCGTTCATGCTCAGGGCTCCCATACGGTCATCAGTATAAGCAAGGCCTAGTTTTTCTGCCGCAAAGTCTTCATGAAGCACCTCACCTGCCACATGTAAATAATCCTTAGCAGCCCCTTCAAAGGTAAATTGATTCAGGAATTTAGCCAACAAGGTAGCACCATTAACACCCGCTTCTGGAGTCGACCCGTGAGCAGACTTACCAATAATAGTTACTTCAATTTTACCATCAGTAGCCTTCATAGAACCTTTAACACCATGTTCTGATAAAAATTGCTCCAAAGCTGCTTCTAGCACATCAAGGTCATGCGGTGCCGTAATGACAGCTGTGGCAGATTCTGGTACCATGTTTTCACGCAACCCACCTTGGAAGCGATGAAGCACAAAAGCGCCCTTGTTGTCACCAGCGAAATGGAGGTATTCAGTGATATTTCCTTTCTCACCATTGATAATTGGAAATTCAGCATCTGGTGAGAAACCAAAATCTGGATTTTTCAAGCCATTATGAGCAAAGTAATAATCCATATCCCCCCAGCCAGATTCTTCATCGGTACCAACAATGAAACGAACTTTTTTAGACACAGGAAGACCCAGTTCTTTAATGATTTTCAGAGCGTAGTAACACGCCATGGTTGGTCCTTTATCATCCGAAGACCCACGCGCATAGATGCGATCGTCTTTAATCACTGGCTCATAAGGGTCTGTATCCCAACCGCTACCAGCTGGCACAACATCAAGGTGACCAAAGATTCCTAGTACTTCATCACCTTGACCAAATTCAAAGTCACCTGCATAGTTATCAATATTACGCGTTTTGTAGCCATCACGCTCAGCCATTGCGAGGAAATGCTCCAAGGCCTTAACTGGACCTGGGCCAAATGGGTGTTTATCATCAGCTAATTGGTCATCGCGTTCTGAATTAATGCGTAATAGGTCAACTAAATCTGCTAGCATAGCTTTTTTACGTTTGTCAACTTCTGCTTTAAAATCAATGGTTGTCATTATACTCTCCTTATTCGTTTTAGGGATAATGTTTAACTTAAAATAAGCCAAAATAGTATCAGTCTAACAATAGTGGTCGCTCAGTAGCGCATCTGGACATTACATTTAACTAATTGTCCTGACTCTATCTTCTTTCGATGACTTCATCAACAGGCAAACGATAACTTGGTTCTGGTTTCTCGTCACTATAGCCAACAGTAATCAATAATTCTGGACGAAAACGCGGATCGATGTCTAAAATCTCATTGGTCGTTGACTTATCAAAACCAAGGATAATATTGGAAGCAATCTTTTGATCCGTCAAGGATAACACCAAGTTCATAGCCACAATGCCTGCATTAATAGCTAAGTACTCACCGGTTTGAACCTCATTAAAAGCAGCAAAACGTGGTGGCAAAGTCTCCATATAATAACCAATTAAGTCGTCTGGTAATGATTTGACACCGATACGGGCAATTTTACGAGAACGTAAAGCTAAATCAGTGTCTGAAAATAGCGCCACTACATATTGAGCCTGTTCAACCTGCACTTTATTTGCTAGAGGTAACCCTTTTGCTAACTCAGCTTTTTTCTCTTGAACGACTACAAATTTCCAAGGTTGAATGTTATTGGCACTAGGTGCTAAGGTTGCAATCTCAATGGCTGTTCGCAAATCCTCGTAGTCAACTGGCTGGTCATTAAAGGTCTTAATGGCATGGCGTTTTTTGTTTAACTCTAGAAATTTCATTTCAAAACTTCCTATCTAAATCTGTTTTTTTTAATACCATTTTATTTTACCATAAAATAGTTTTTAAAATCATAAACTCACTACACTTCGCAACCTTCTGAAAGTTTCAAAATAACGAACTGAAATGTCGTGCGTAACAAGTAGCGCCTTTTTACCTCATCAGTACTGAAAACATAACACTTATTTAAGGGGACGATCTATCATTTTTATTGTCTGTTATCTGTTGCTGTATTGCTTCAACTACTGTTTTAGGTATACCTAAAGCTTGAATCTCCTCAGAGGTAGCTGATGCAATCGCTGTTATGGTTTTAAAGTGTCTTAGTAATAACTGTTTTCGCTTTGGGCCAAGCCCTGAAATATGATCTAATGTTGATGAAAAAGAATTTTTACGTCGCACTTGTCTATGAAATGTAACTGCAAAGCGATGCACTTCGTCTTGAATCCGATGCAGTAAGAAAAACTCTTCAGAACGGCGCGGCAACGGTACAACTTCAAGTGGGTTTCCAAAAAGCAAATCATGGGTCTGGTGCTTATCGTTTTTTTGAAGTCCCGCAACAGGAATAGTGAGTCCAAGTTGTTTTTCTATCACATCTTTGGCCACATTGACTTGTCCAACGCCTCCATCAACAATAATCAAGTTAGGAGCTTGCAGTCCCTCCTTTTTCACCCGACTGTACCTTCGAAAAAGCACTTCTCTCATACTGGCATAATCATCTGGTCCCACCACTGTTTTAATCTTAAATTTACGATAATCTTTCTTACTAGGTTTGCCATCAACAAAAACAACCATAGCCGCAACTGGACTTGTCCCTTGAATGTTAGAATTATCAAAGGCTTCAATGCGCACAGGCTTGTCAATCCTAAGTAACTGACCTAAATTTTCGATAGCACCACTCGTTTTTTTGATATCTTTTTCTAATAAATCAAATTTTTGTTGCAGACTAACACGAGCATTCTTAGTAGCCAAAGCTACCAGTTGTTTTTTTTCACCGCGTTTGGGTTTGATGATTTTGGTTGGCACAATAGCGGCTACCAGTTCTTCATCAATAGCTTCTGGAATAAAGACTTCTTTAGGGATGAAATGCTGTTTATCTTGGTAAAATTGCCCCATATAAGTTAAGAAATCTTCTTCTGCATCGGTATAATAGGGAAAAAGGTTAACATCACGCTGAATTAATTTCCCTTGACGCACAAAGAAAACTTGGACACACATCCATCCCTTATCAACATAATAGCCAAAGATATCTCTATCTTGCAAATCCTTGCTCATCACCCGCTGCTTGGTGCGCATGGTGGCAATACCTGAAATCAAATCTCGATATTCAGCGGCACGTTCAAATGCCATTTCTTTAGAAGCTGCTAACATCTTAGAACGAAGATCTTCAATAATTTTGTCATCTTTACCATTTAAAAAGTGCTTAACATCATCAATTAAACGATCCCAATAGGCCTTGTCTGTATGACAAATGGTATGAGCACAGCACTGGCCTAAATGGTAATAAAAACAGACCTTATTGATAGGATTTTTACACTTTTTAAATGGAAAAATCCTATCTAATAACTTTTTAACTTCATTAGCAGTGTAAGAATCTGGGTAGGGCCCAAAGTACAATCCATCATTTTTCTTAATATATCTTGTAATCACTAACCGAGGAAAAGACTCATTTGTGATTTTGAGAAAGGGATAAGATTTATCATCTTTTAACTTGATGTTGTACTTAGGCATATTTTTTTGAATCAAGTTAATTTCCAACAAAAGCGCTTCGGTATCTGACTCTGTTACAATATATTCGAAATCTACAATCTCAGATACTAGTAACTCTGTTTTGGTATCATGGCTCCCACGAAAATAGGACCGGACGCGTTTTTTCAAATTCTTGGCCTTACCGACATAGATAATAGTTCCTTCTTTATCTTTATGTAAGTAACAGCCAGGGCTGTCTGGTAAGAGTTCTAGTTTATGTTTAATCAGTTCGTTCATGTTACTAGTTTATCAAATTTTTAAAATTTTGACTTTAAAAAAGAAGAGTGTAACGCCTTGATTGTTTATTAAGGCGAGCAGATCTCCTTTAACAATCTAGATCAAACTTTAGTATTGCCATTATTCGTTTTATTCGGAATATAGATAAGGTGTTCATTCACAAAAGATGTAAAGCCAAGCTCACTCAATTCACGACCATAGCCTGAATGTTTAATCCCACCAAATGGGAGTTCCGGAAGACTTGTCCAGCCTGAGTTGATAAAAGACATACCAGTTTCAATTTTAGCAGCTACGGCTTTCGCATGTTCTTGATTGCTACTAAAGATAGTACCTCCAAGGCCATAGTTAGAATCATTCGCCACTTCAATCGCTTCTTCTTCAGAAGACACTTTGTAGATTTCACCGACTGGGCCAAAGATTTCTTGATAGTAAATAGGGTTGTCTTTTGTGAGGCCAGCAATAATGGTTGGCATGACAAAATGACCTGGATGATCAATCGCTTCACCACCATAAACCAACTCCGCACCATGATCCAAGGCCAACTTAATTTGGTCAAGAACATCTGCTTTAGCTTGAGCTGATGATAATGGCGCCAACGTCGTTTCGGGATCCATTGGGTCACCCCATTTAGCTGTTTTGAAGACTTTTGTTAATAACTCTTTGAAACGGTCATAGTCTTTGTCAAGCACGATAAAACGTTTCGATGAGGTACATACTTGACCTGCATTGTAGAGACGAGAGAAGTAAAGCACCTTCTCTAATTGATCCCAATCCGCGTCATCAAGGATAATAAAGGCATCATCTCCACCCAATTCAAGGGTTGTTTTTTTCAAGTTTTTACCAGCTTCTTCTGCAATGCTAGCTCCTCCACGTTCGGAACCTGTCAAGCAGACACCAACCACACGTTTATCAGCAATCACTTGTGATACTTGGTCATAAGAAATAAACAAATTGGTAATACTACCTGCTTCAGCACCAGCTTCAAGAACTAATTCTTCGAAAGATTGGGCAGAGCGTGGGCAAATGGACGCGTGTTTTAAAACCATTGGGTTTCCAACAATAAAGTTTGGCGCAAAGACCCGCATGATTTGATAGTAAGGAAAATTCCAAGGCTCAACAGCTAGGATAACACCAGTTGATTGTTTCAAATAGTAAGCTTGACCTGAATCCGTTTCTAGTGGCGTAGACATCAAAAATTCATCTGCCTTATCAGCGTAGTAATCAGCAATATCGGCACAAAGATTTACTTCACCTTGGGCTTCTGTGAACAGTTTTCCCATGTCTTTGGTCATGATTTCAGCGTATTTATCGCGGTCACGACGAAGAATATTAGCCACTTGATGAAGCTGGGCTTTACGTTCTTCTAAATGATCTTCCTTGCGCCATTTTTTATAGAGAAGGTGAGCTCTTTCAAGGACATCTGCCAAACCTTGATCGGTCATATTATCAAATGTATGAAGGACTTCATTTGTATAAGGGTAAATAGTTTGATAAGCCATCACATATAGCCTCCTTTTCGTGATAACCTTAGTCTACCAGATTATGAAATCGATTTCAAAAAATGACTACACTATTTTTAAAGGCTATTGTCTGTTACTCCGCAATACAATTCAGCAGAGCTTGATAATCTGACACCTCATAGGTAGGATGAACAGGGCTGTTATTCAGGAGATGCTTTGGGTTGTACCATAAGGTATCCATGCCAGCATTAATTCCACCTTGAACATCAGCCGATAAACTATCACCAATCATCAAAGCTTGATCAGGTTGGTAATTGGAAACCTGCTGGGTCATCCAATCATAGAAAGCTTTTTTAGGTTTTTGACTACCCGACTGTTCCGAAATGAAAATGGCTTTGAAGTAAGGTGCCAAACCAGACGCTTGCAATCGGCCTTGTTGAATCGTTGCGATGCCATTAGTTGCCGCATAAAGATTATAGCCTTGGGCAGTTAAGTCCGCTAACAGCTCCTTAGCACCAGCATAAACTTGCCCTTGATCTTTTAAATGCTTTTGATAACCTTCTGCTAACTGCCTGCCATCAACCGTCACTCCAAAATGAGCAAATAGCAGAGCAAAGCGAGAGTTAACCAAATCAGCTTTACTAATATCCCCACCTTCTAACTGTTTCCATAAGTTCTGATTCATCGGCTTATAGTAGTCCTTGTAAGCCTTAATATCAATAACCTGGTACTCTTCTAGCAACTTGGTCAAAGCAACCTCTTCTGCCGCATCAAAATCAAGTAGGGTATGGTCAAGGTCGAAAAAAAGAAAGTTGTAATGCACTTTTTGCCTCACTTTCTACTCCTGCTCAATTTTCCGTACAACTTGGCAAGGAACACCTGCCGCAAGGGAATTGACTGGAATATCATGGGTAACAACTGATCCTGACGCAATCACACAACCACTGCCAATAGTAACGCCGGGCATAACATTGACATTGGCACCAAACCAGACATTATCTCCTATGGTAATTGGTAAAGCTTTTTCAAGCCCCTCATTGCGGCGTTTATAATCTAGAGGGTGATTTGCCGTGTAAAAACCTGTCGAAGGACCTACAAAGACATTATCGCCCAAGGCAATCTTCGCCCCATCCATGAAATAACAATTGCTGTTAATAAAGCAATTCTTCCCAAAAGTAATGTTCTTACCATAGTCACAGATGAAAGGGCTGAGCAGGACCAAGCCCTCAAAAGATTGTCCAAAAAGTTGGTTTAAAACGGCAGAGCGTTCTTCTTCTCGACTAGGCTTTAATTGGTTTAAATCGAAACAGAGGTCTTGTGCCATCATGCGTTTTTGAATCAGTTCCGAATCAAAATTAGCATCATACCATTCGCCTCTAGTCATTTTGTCAAATTCTGTGGTCATAAGGTCTCCTTTTGAGGGTATTTTATTTGAGATGACAAACCTTAATCCACTTATCGGTTAACTGTTTGTTAACAGTGATTAAGGATTGTCGCCTCTTTAGAACAATTAGGGAAAGAGATTTTTTGTCAAAAGTGATAATAAATACACTTTCTACTACAAGAACACCTTTTTCTAGCCTAAGAACGGGTCAAACGTTTGCTTAACCGCTCCACAAACTCGTAGGTGGCTGGACAAATCAAGGTGTTCTTGAAGTGAGGTGATTAATCTGGTAGATTTTTTTACGGTCTGTGTGAGGGAATTCTCGGCAAGCTTTAGGCCTTACATCATAAGTGCTTCAAAGGTTATCCCCTCCTAAAAAAGGACAGGGCATGAACCGGAAAACCTTATCATCATCCTCATCCACGCGCAAGTAAGTCTTTTCAAAAGTCGCTAATTTCATTCGGAATAGTTTAGCGATTTTGACAATATCGGTCTCTGTCAAATCAGGTCCAAGGTCTTTGCAACAATTAGCACAGGACGTGCAATCAATCTCTTGAAAAACCTCCTGATGAATGTCCTGGACAATTTTGTCTAGATGTTTAGGTGGTTTTTTCTTTAAAGTCGCTAAAAACTTTCGGTGTTCAGCCTGCCTTTGCCAAGCAAGCTGGTGGTACTTTTCAATATCAATAGTTTTTGGTGGCATAATCCTTACTTTCTCAACTGAAGATGATTCTTAATTATAACATAGAAAAAAGGCCTTAGGACCTTTTTCAAGTTGACAATACCATACTTTTAACTCCTACTTAGCTTTTTCCAACCGTTGGCGCAACTGGTTGTACGTAGCCACTATTTTTTTCTTGTGCTTGGTAACATAAGCATAATCCTCTTTCAAAGTAGCTATCGTTTCTAAGGCTTTCATGTCGTGACTGGTTTGGGCATCTTGACGAATGGGTCGGTTACTGGTTGATTGGCCAAAGGCATTTTGCACATCACGTGATAACATAAAATTAATAAAGAGCTTAGCCTCTGTCATGTTTGGCGCATGTTTGATAATAGCAACAGAGGAGGGCACAAACACCGTTCCTTCTTTTGGATAAACAATGGAAACATTGGCACCACTTTTTTGCAGGTTGATACAAGGATCTTCGTAGGTTAGCCCAACAATCATCTTACCCTCAGCGACAGATTGATAGACTTCTGAAGAACTCGTAGCCCTAATAGAATTCATATTGACCAACAAGCGCTTCATGTAAGCCCAAGCGTCAGCGTTTGTGTACCCCCCCTTAGCTAACAATATATTAGTCAGCTGTGAGAAGGCACTTGATGAACTGTTGGGATCAGCAAAAGCAATTTTGCCTTTTAAAGCTGGTTGTAGCAAATCCTCATAACTGGTAATATGAAGTCCTCTTGCTAATTCGTTATTAACAATCAGTACACTGCCATTGATCGTATATGGGGTTGCGCGATGACTAGGCAATTGGTAATCTGAAATGACAGTAGAAACCTGCGGAGAAACATAAGATTCAAATAAATCTTTATGGCTTTCAAATTGAGTGTAATTGCCACCAAAGAAAATATCAGCGTTTAATGGTTTATCTTTTCGACCTAATTGATCAATAAGTTGGCCCGTCCCACCTTGGATTAATCTTACTTTAACCCCATACTTTTCCTCAAAGGCTGGAATAGTCCCTGTTAAAATAGTTTGGCTATTAGGAGTCAAGATAACTAATTCTTTAGCACTATCTTTTTTTGACGATGAGAATATATACATTGCAACGTTAACGATTGCTAGAATAATTATTACTAACAAAAAGCTTAATAGCCATTTGCGTTTGAGTTTTAACATGGCTTACTCCTATCGGTATCTTTCATAAAATGCTCTTCTTTAAAAGCCTTTACAGTTTGTCCTAGATACTTTTTAAAAACCCTATCAAAATAGCGATAGTCATAAATACCTACAGCTTGTGCTATTTCATATACCATTAAATCTGGTTCTTGTTGCATCAATTGAATTGCCTGATTAATCCGATATTGATTAATGTAATCACTTAAAGGCATCTGAAGATGCTTTTTGATATTTTGATAGATATAACTCTCACTATACCCTAAGTCATGAGCTAGGCGGCTCGTGCTGATCTTGTCTTGAAAATGAGCATGTACCCACTCCAAAATATCTTTGACTACTTCAGGAATCTGATCAGTCATCTGGGGTAAGGGAATATAGACGCAAGCATCTGTTTTTTGATTAGACCCCTTTTGCTTTTCTATTTTAGCAATAATGGTTTGAAGACATTCCCAAAGAGCTGCTTTTTCAATCGGTTTTGTTAAAAATTCAAGTACACCGTAGTGTATGGCAGACCTTGCATTTGGAAAATCAGCATAGCCAGATAAAATAATTTTGGCGTAAGTTTGATCTTTTGTTACTTCAAACATGTCAAAAGCTGTCATGATGGGCATGTTAATATCGGTTAAAACGATATCTGGTTGACTCTCTTTGATTAAAACAGCTCCTTCTTTGCCATCTTTAGCCTCGCCAATGACCAAAATATCTAAAGCTTTATAATCAATAGCGTATCGCAACCATTTCCTAATAATATGTTCATCTTCAATAATGACTAATTTGTACATAGACTACTCCTTAACATGGTAACTAACATTAAACTGTTTATCACCTTGATCAAAAACCAAGGATACTTCTGAAAAATGATACTTAAGCCGACGATAAGAGTTAATTAACCCATGGTGTGACTCTCCAGCTTCCAATTGCTCTCGAATCACTTTTTGGTGATGAGCATCAATTCCCGAACCATTATCTCTCACAGAAAAAATAATGTGGTCATCTTGATAATAACAAGCAATGTTAATCTTGACATCGTGTCGTTCTTTCAAGCCATATTTGATGGCATTTTCTATCAAAGGTAACAAGAACAATTTAGGCACTTCAAGACTATCAAGGTCTGGGGATAGGTTAATGCTATATTGCAATTCTTCAAACCGCACCTGATTAATCACTAAATAAGACTCGATGACACTTAAATCATCTTTGAGCAAGACAGGTTTGCTAGAATCCGTGAGACTATACCGCAACAATTTTGTCAATTGGATAACAATTTTTTCTGTTAGGGCAGAATCATAATGGCTCGTAATCAAAATGGTTTCTAGCGTATTGTAGAGGAAATGCGGATTGAATTGAGCTTCTAACATCCGTTTTTCAAATAATAATTTTTGAGTTTCCAAATCTAACGTTTTATCATGTAACTGTTGCAATCGCTCTACCATTTGATTGATTTGATCAGATAAATATTGAAATTCATCTTGACTCTCAAGGTCAATACGTCTTTTTTCTTGCCGAGAGATCGCACTCATATCTCTAACCATTTGATTGATTGCTCTTGAATTTTTAGCTGCAATTCGGTTAGCTAAACCACTTGATTTACGTTGCAAAATCACAAAGATAACAGCTGATGAAATAAGTGAAAATAACATCACCGATACCATTGGAATCAAGGGCCTATACATGTAAAGCCAAAGACCTCCTTGTAAGGCAACCTTTCTTGTGATAAAGGCTCGATTATCTTGAAAAACAAAATAATGGTGTAAATACTGGCTATTGATCTTATCTAGACTAGATGCTATAAACTCACGATTGGAAAACGTAAACGTATTGTCCAGCTTATCAGCAATGACCAACTCTGACGTCAATGTTTTTGTAGGATGAAGAAAATCTTTGCCACTCATCACTAAAAAAGCATATCCCTTTAGTTGGTTTTGATCTATCATTGGCTTAATGATCATCAAGTAGTGACCATCTTCACTATCCATAGCAACTTTAAACAAGGTTTTTGGAGGATGAGTTGCTCTCAAGACTTCTTGAATATAAACAGATTTACTAAAAACATTTCCTAAATGTGGGTTACTAGCAAATAAAAGGTCTTGACTAGGTGAAAATAGTAAAAGTTCTGGTGACGTTTGGCTGCTATGGCGCAAATGAAAATAGTGCTTGCTTAAATCAGCAGTGCTGAGGTTTTTATTTAAAAAAGGTAGTAAGCTATTTTTCCCTAAGTCATCCAGCAAGGCTTCTTGTTTGCTAATCAAACGGTGATAACGGGTTGCAGTGGCATTGATATCACGATAGAGGCCTAATTGTTGTGGCGCTAATGAAAAAATAATAAAAAGACCAATTAGCAACAATGATAACATTAACGATTGGTACGAAAAATGTCTAGAAATATCATCTTGTAATTGTTTTTTAAAATGTTCTTCCACCTGTTCACCTCGCATCTTAAGCTCCTTTCATTATAACAAATTTCTTAATGCTACTACGTTTTTCATCAAAACAAGTCTCATCATCTTAAAAGGAAAAAGGTAAGCAAAACAAGAAAACTTGTCTTACTTACCTTTATTGCTAGGAGATTATTAGCAAATACCTAAAAGTCCAAGGATAATGCCAAGGAACATGATACCAAACATAATCCAGTTGATATTCACTTTCTTTCGTAGAAGCCAAAAAGCTGCTAGTGTTACCATTAATGGTACAATACCAATAAACAATTGGTCAAGGTAATCTTGAATAGAAGCTGCTTCTTTGGCACCTTTCGCAGCAACTGTAAGAATCGTTTTAAATTTTACATTTGAAGCCGTCATTGAGCCTACCATCATTAACCCAAGCATACTTGAGGTTTTAGTGACGATTTTTATACCACCAGATTCGTAAAGTTTTTTGATAAATCCTGCACCTACAGAATAACCACCATAAAGGCTATAGTAGTGAATAATAAAAGCAGGAATATTGTACAAGAGTAAGAAGACAACAGCTCCCATGGCTGAGCCTGCACTTGCCAAGGAAATCCCGATACCTGCCGCAATAACCCTTAAAATTCCCCAGAAGAAGGAATCTCCAACTCCGGAGATAGGTCCCATTAGAGATGCTTTTACCGCCGTAATAGCACTAGCATCAAAATCAGGATCTTCACTGTTTTTCTTTTCCATCGATGCCACAAGACCCATGATAAAGTTATTGATGTGCATGGTGGCATTGAACCATGTTGTATGACGGACCAGTGCCTCTGCTTTATCCTTATCAGTCTTATAAAAACGATTGATGACTGGTAGTAAAGTGTAAATAACCCCTACTGCGTGGTATTGTGTTGCCCCAGTACGACTAGCATTCATCGTCCATGAGCGCCAAAAGACTGAGCGAAGCATTTTACGGTCTTCTTTAGTCAAATTATCTTGTGATGTCATGCGAAGAAGTCCTCCTCTTCTGATTCTTTAGAGTCAAAGGTTGTTTGTTTACTAATTGCACCTCTAGTAATTGCGTCTAATTCTAGATCACGTTGGGAACTAATGACGCAAATAACTGCTCCTAGGGCAGCAACTGCAACCGCTGGTAATTTCAAATAAGCTGTTAAGACAAAGCCCAATAGGTAAAAAACAGCTAATTTGTTGGTCCACAATAATTTCATCAGCATGGCAAAACCGACAGCTGGAAGAAGGCCTCCCGCAGCACTCAAGCCATTCATGAGATTTTGAGGAATGTGTTCCACAAAGGCATTAACAGGTCCACTACCTACTAAGATACCAATGAAAGAAATAGAGGCAATGATTAAGTAATAGATAATCCAAGTGCCATAGTGGAGCATCACTAGTTTACCTTGATGGTTAGCTGCTGCAGCTTTATCAACCATTGGAGCAAAGATATTCATGAAGACGTTTTTCAAAAACATAACCACAAAGGCTGCCAACATTCCAATTGGAACAGCTAGGGTCATGGCTGCTTTTTGGTCAATATGTGAAATAATGGTAAAGGTTGTTGCCATGGCAGTCGCTGTTACAGGCTCAGCTGCAATAACACCCCCAATATTCACATTTCCTAGGAAAAGAGCTTCTAGAGAGGCCCCCATTAAGATACCGACCTTCATATCTCCTAAAAGAAGACCTGTGACCAGTCCAACTACTAGGGGTCTTTCCATCATGCTTTGACCGGTTAAATAATTTCCCCCAAAACAAATCAATACAGCTAAAGCTGCCATTGTTGCTGGTACTAACATACTTTTTTACCTCTCTTTAGTTGACTAATTGGCTCAAATGGACCTTGGTATTTGATGGTAAGACTTGGTTAAAGACATCAAGTTCTGGTAAACTGACTAATTCCTTTGCGGCTGCCATTTCTTCTGGGTTAAGTAAAAGACTTGGTGTCACTTTGACTTTGCTTGCTGGGTCTGACTTATCAAAGCGCCCCACATTAGCCACATTAACAGCTTCTAAGTCTGGAACTTCTTTAGCAATGGCACAAGCATCTTTAACAGAATTGACAATCACAAAGATACGCTTGTCTTTGGCGCGTGGATCATTAAAGAGCTTAATCGAGTCTTCAACTGAACGAATAAGCAGTTTCATGCCGTTTGGCACAGCCATTTTAAGCGTCATTTGTGTGATTTCATTTTTTGCAGCTTCATCATTAGCCACTACTAAAAGCGGCGCATTTAACTCTTTGGTCCATACAACTGCCACTTGCCCGTGAATCAAACGGTCGTCAACACGAATTTGGGTAATCATTTGTCTTCCTCCTAGATATTAATCAAAAAAGTCATCTTCTGAATTTGTCTCAGGGACCAAATCCACTAACTGAACTTGCGATTCATTGATAACGGTTACAATTTCATCTTTAGTAAGCGCTTCGCCTGGTTTTAAAAACACCAACGACAATAAAGTGGCTAAGTTACTGTTTGTGATTAAAAAGATATTGTCTTTGCCACTGTTCATTACAGCGGTTACCATTTTCTGATTCACACTGCCGCCTAACAAATCAGTAAAAATAAGGCCCTGCTCATCTGCTGCTACCCCAGCGATAAAGTCATCAATCTGGCTAGTGTAGTCACTATCATCAACATAAGCATCAATGGTTTCAAGTGCCTGTCCCATACCTGCTAAAATGTCAATAGAGCTTTGCAAACCACTGGCTAGTCTGCCGTGACTCCCAATGAGAAATTTTCGTTTCATTCCTATCCTCCTCTATTAACAAAAACCGCTGAGTAAACGGTAATTGCTTATCTCAACCAGTTGTCCTTACTGAACTGGTTTAACGATAGGTTTATTTTATCAAATGAAAACGTTTTAAAAATGCATTATTCTCTTTAAAATGTAGACAATTCTACACAAATAAGATACAAAAAAAGAAATCAGTCAAACTGATTTCTCGTGTCTGATTACCAAATGCCCAAACTTAATTGCATGGCTAAACTGACAAGGGTGATAGCTACCCAGCAAATAGCTCCTAAAAGGATAGCCTGACCGCCCGTCTTAATCAGTTTAACCAGGTTTGTGTTTAAACCAATCGCTGCCATAGCCATCACGATAAAGAATTTTGATAAGGTTTTTAGGTAATGGAAACTATCGGCAGAAACTCCCAAACTGGTCATCAATGTTGTGATGAGAGAAGCTAATAAAAAGAAGAGGATGAAACGAGGGAATGACTTCCTAAGGCTAAAGTTTTCTTCTGTAACGATGTCGTGCTCTTTTTTCGCTCGGTAAAGGGATAAACCTAAAGTAATTGGGAGAATAGCCAAGGTGCGAGTCAATTTAACAATGGTTGCTCCATCTAGTGTATTGGAATGGTGAAGGGCATCCCAGGCCGTGGCCGTTGCAGTCACGGAAGAAGTGTCGTTAACAGCTGTCCCGGCAAAAATAGCAAAACCTTCATTAGATAAGCCTAGTAATTGTCCTAAACTTGGAAATAGCAAAGCTGCTAACATATTAAAGAGAAAAATGACTGAAATTGCCTTAGCAACCTCGTCATCCTTTGCCTTAATGACAGGAGCTGTCGCTGCAACAGCAGACCCCCCACAAATGGAAGATCCTACACCTACCAAGGTGGCTGTATTGACATCTAAGCGCAGCCATTTCTGTAAGCCATAAGCTACCAAAAGAGCTGTCGCAATAGTTGAAATGATAATCGGTAAAGACTGCATGCCCACTGCCATAACTTGGGTTAGGTTTAATCCAAAACCAAGCAAAACCACTGCTGTTTGTAAAATATACTTGGATGTAAAACTAATTCCCTCTTTAGTCTTGTCACGATGTTCATAAAACAAGGCTAACAACATTCCTAAAAGAATAGCAAAAACAGGTGCTCCAATAATGGGAAATAAGCGCCCTAAACACCAGGCTGGAAGAGCTAACAATAAGCAAAGTAACAGCCCTGGAAGTTTTCTTAAGTGAGTTGACATACTAACCTCCTTTTTTCATTCCCTATTATAGACCTTTTACAAAGGCTTGTAAAACTGACCCGTACGCCTCACCAATCCAGTGCTTGTGGGAATTTCAGTCATTTTGAAACCCTGTTATGTCTCATCAAACAATGTGAGCCATTGGGCATAGCCTTCTTTTTCCATCTGGTCATAAGGAATAAATTTAAGAGCTGCTGAATTGATACAGTAACGCAAGCCTCCAGCTTCTTTGGGGCCGTCACTAAAGACATGCCCCAAATGCGATCCTGCTTCACGGCTTTTAACCTCAACTCGTCTCATCCCATAAGAAGAGTCATCGTGGTTTGTGACCATACGATTTTCAATAGGTTTTGAAAAGGCAGGCCAACCACAGCCAGAATTAAATTTATCCAGTGATGAAAACAAGACCTCACCACTGACGATATCGACATAGATACCCTTCTCAAAAAAATTATCATATTCTCCTGTAAAGGGAGATTCTGTTGCTGCATGCTGGGTGACCTCGTAAGAAAGATCACCAATGCGTTGTTTTAACTCATCTGATGTTTCCATGGAAAACTCCTTTTGATGTTTTAGTGCTTACATTTTACCAAAAAAAGAGGTGAGCGGTAACTGATTTGTTCACAGCACCTCAGACAAGACGTTATACCTAGAGCTACTATCTTGATTCAAAAAAGAGAGAACCTTGAGGTTCTCTCTGAGTTTTACTTTCCATCAGTTAGGTAGCAAAAAGAGGATTAGTTGTTTTCTTGACGTTTTGCAACAGCTACAACTCCAGCTGTCGTCATGATAGCTACAGCAGCTGCTGTAAAGAATGGATTGGTTGTTTCGCCTGTTGCTGGCAATTGTCTGTGTGTGTCGTGAGCTGCCGGTGTTTTTGCGAGCTGATTACCACCTTGTGTTTGTGGTTTGTTTAGACCTCTATTAGAAGGGTTTTGAGGAGCAGGTGTCACGTCTTTTGATTGACCAGGGATCCGAGGGGTTTTTGGAGTATGTGGTGCAGTATCTGGGTTTTGAGGGACCTCTGGTGTTTTAGGAGCTGGTTTACCTGGTTGACCGTCTTTACCTGGAAGACCATCTTTGCCATCTTGGCCATCCTTACCGTCTTTACCTGGGAGGCCATCTTTACCGTCTTGGCCGTCCTTGCCGTCTTTACCTGGAAGACCATCTTTACCGTTTTGGCCGTCCTTGCCGTCTTTACCTGGAAGACCATCTTTACCGTTTTGGCCGTCCTTGCCAGCGGGACCTACTGGACCCTGGGCTCCTTTGTCACCAGTTTCGCCCTTGTCACCACGTGGACCTGCAGGGCCGGTCTCACCACGCTCGCCTTGTTTTCCAGTAGGACCTTGTTCTCCTTTTTCACCTGCAGGTCCTTTTGGACCAACAAAAAGTTTGCGTTGAATACCAGAATTCAAATATTCCATCCATTCTTCTTCAAGTTTTCCTCTTCGAGTCAGATAATCTACGAGAGACTGTATACTCTCTTTATCACCATTTAAAGTTTGTAAGTCATTAATTTCCACTAGCTTTTCAGAAAGTTGCTGTATGAGCTTTTCTTGCTCTCTTACTTTTTCATTTTCTTCCGCCTTAACCGCACTTGCACCTCCAAAGGTCAGCAAAAGAGCAGCCGCTGAGGTTAAGCCATAGCGACAAAGAAGGCTATGTTTTGTTTTGTTTTGTTTTGTTCACAGTTTTTGTTTCCTCTTTTTTCTTTAATAATATTAAATGTAGACCCACCTAATAATGAGATAACATTATAATATTATGTGCGAATGATTGTAAAGTTCTTTTTGTATAAGATAACCATTTTTTGGTCATGTAGACCCACAAGAGTTCTCCTCTGAAGACTAAGCGATTAGGCTTGGTTATTTCTTGGTATCGTCATCCATTGAAAGAACACTCAAGAAGGCTTCTTGAGGGACTTCGACAGAACCAATAGCCTTCATCCGTTTTTTACCAGCCTTTTGTTTTTCGAGCAATTTACGTTTACGAGACACGTCACCACCATAACACTTCGCTAAAACGTTTTTACGAAGGGCCTTGATGTCTGAACGCGCAACAATTTTTTGACCAATAGCGGCTTGGATCGGAACTTCAAACTGTTGACGTGGAATGATTTTTTTCAATTTCTCAACAATAATTTTCCCGCGTTCATAAGCAAATTCTTTATGAACAATAAAGCTGAGCGCATCGACCTTATCACCGTTCAAAAGAATGTCCATTTTCACCAATTGTGACCTGCGGTATTCTGACATGTCATAATCAAAACTCGCATAGCCTCGCGTTGAGGATTTCAATTTATCAAAGAAATCAAACACAATTTCAGCCAGCGGGATTTGGTAGATCACATTGACACGGTTATCATCAATGTAATCCATGGTCACAAAATCACCACGCTTGCGCTGCGATAATTCCATAACAGCCCCTACGAACTCTTGTGGCACCATGATTTGCGCTTTAACATAAGGCTCTTCAATAAAAGCCACCCGTGTTGGGTCTGGAAATTCTGAAGGGTTAGACACTTCAATCATGTCCTCATCTGTTGTGTGAACATGGTAGACTACAGATGGTGCTGTCATGATCAAATCAATGTTAAATTCACGTTCCAAACGTTCTTGAATCACATCCATGTGAAGCAAGCCTAAAAAACCGCATCGAAAACCAAATCCAAGCGCTTGTGACGTTTCGGGTTCAAACTGTAAACTGGCATCGTTCAGTTGTAATTTTTCAAGTGCTTCACGCAAGTCATTGTATTTATTTGATTCAATCGGATAAATCCCTGCAAAGACCATCGGGTTCATCTGCTTGTAGCCATGCAAGGCTTCCTTAGCAGGGTTATTAGCTAAAGTCACCGTATCCCCCACACGGGTATCTGCTACCGTTTTGATAGAAGCCGCAACATAACCAACATCTCCCGTCGCAAGGAAATCTCGTCCAACTGCCTTAGGAGTGAAAATCCCAACTTCTGTAACATCAAAGGTTTTTCCATTAGACATCATCTGGATTTTATCGCCAGGCTTGACAATACCGTTCACAATCCGAACCTGCAAAATTACCCCTCGGTAAGCATCATACACAGAGTCAAAAATCAAGGCCTGTAAAGGCGCATCCACATCACCCGTAGGAGCAGGAACCTTCTCAACAATTTGCTCAAGAATCTCTTCGATCCCAATACCAGCCTTGGCTGATGCCAGAACAGCCTCAGAAGCATCAAGTCCAATGACATCTTCTACTTCATGACGGACTCTCTCAGGGTCAGCAGCAGGCAAATCAATTTTATTGATAACCGGTAAAATTTCCAAATCATTATCAAGGGCTAGGTAAACATTAGCCAATGTCTGCGCTTCAATTCCCTGCGCTGCATCAACAACTAAAATCGCTCCCTCACAGGCTGCCAACGAACGCGATACTTCATAAGTAAAGTCCACATGCCCTGGGGTATCAATAAGGTGGAAAATGTAGGTTTCCCCATCTTTAGCCGTGTAATTAAGCTCAATGGCGTTTAACTTGATGGTAATCCCACGCTCACGCTCCAAATCCATGGAGTCCAATAACTGAGCCTGCATTTCACGAGACGAAACCGTCTCTGTCTTTTCCAAAATGCGGTCAGCGAGAGTAGATTTGCCATGGTCAATATGTGCGATAATGGAGAAATTACGAATCTTCTCCTGACGTTTTTTTAAATCTTGACTGTTCATTCTATTTTCCTATACATTTAGTCTTTCCTTCTATTATAACAAAAAAGGTAGGCCTTTGCCTATCTTTTCTTACGGATTATCTTGCAAGAGAATAGCGGAGCTACCAAGATTACTTTGATGAGATCAAAGAGCGATCTCACGCCTAGCAGAGTCTCTTGAATGAGACCCATGCACCATGTTAAAAATACCTCCATCATCACCAGGAGCCTGAGCAAAATTCTCACGAATGGTTCCGCAAAGAGCATCCTTAGGATTGGTTACTCTCATCATGGTTCAAAAAGACAAAACCACCTTAGTCCCCAAGAATTATCCCAATTAAAACAGGACCACTTGTCATGTAAGCTTTAAGTTTAGGATCAAAAGGTTTATCACCAAGGCCTCGTCGTGCTTAGCCAAGTATTTCGAACTAGCTTGTCTTAGCTCGAATCGCTTAAACGTAAATCTTAGGCGTTCAATCCACCGTAAAACCTCTCCAACTACCTCCCCTTGCTTAACCCCATATGGCTTAATCATAAAAAATGTTTGTTCCATCACACTACTCTTCTTTTGCCTATTATAACATGAAAACGCTTTAACAGAAAGAATAGGAAGGTATCCGACTGCTGGTATTAACCCTCTTTCTCAAGTTATCATCGGCAATGTTGAATGGAGACCATTCAAAACAGCATAGCTCTAAAACATGGAACTCAACAAGTCTCAGTGTGCTGAAGTTTTGGGACCATTCAAAACAGCATAGCTCTAAAACAAAGCACGGTTTACCTGCTAAACAAATTTAGTTTTGGGACCATTCAAAACAGCATAGCTCTAAAACGCCAAGCGCACCTAATTTTTCCTCGGCACTGTTTTGGGACCATTCAAAACAGCATAGCTCTAAAACAGAGCGCAATTAATTATTGCGGATATTCCTGTTTTGGGACCATTCAAAACAGCATAGCTCTAAAACTTTTTTACAAATTGAGTTATGTTCATATAAGTTTTGGGACCATTCAAAACAGCATAGCTCTAAAACAAAAAGCGCAAGAAGAAATCAACCAGCGCAGTTTTGGGACCATTCAAAACAGCATAGCTCTAAAACCTCGTAGACTATTTTTGTCTAAAAAATTTCGTAATCGCACTATTTGTCTCAGCTAGACTTCAGTCTTGAAAAGCCCCTGTATTACTGCATTTATTAAGAGTATTATACCATATTTTTAGTTATTAAGAAATAATCTTCATCTAAAATATACTGCGGAAAATCATATAGTTCACGTGGTTCTAAAAAGAGAACTGTTAAATTTGTCAATGATATATACTCTTGTAAACTAGCCACTTCATCCTTTGTTAGAAAAGCTCCGCTATTGACAAAAATAAGCAACTTTTTCTTAGTGAGATATTTGAAAATTTGAAGTATCTCTAGACATTTTTCAAAAATAGTATCACTTTGCGTTTCTACTTTTACTCCTAAGGACTTAATCAATTCCAGGATTGTGATTTCATCATACTCTAAATCTAATTCATTTTCTAAGCATTCAAAGACAATCAGTTCTGTAATCGTAGCAACCAATTTGTCAATCATCGATTTCACTTCGGGTTTCTCATTAAATTGAGATTCTAAATCTGCATGAATCAATTTTAAAATGGTTGAGGAGTTAACATCAAATCCTAAAATATCTGTTACAAGCATGATTTCTGATTCTTTGATTGTTTTCATCTTGTGATCAAAAAATTTAAGTTCAGAATCTTCCTCATATTGGTAACAATATTGCACTATTTTTGAAAATACACAGACATCTTCGAGCACAAGAATTGTACCGCCTCTTAATGGAATCGGTTCATCTAGTAAGGAAAAATTAAGATTCATCAAAAGCCTCCCCAAGAAATACAAGTCTTTCATCGGAGTTTGCAATACAATTATTTCTTTCACCATGTAAATAAATCATTCGTGCAAACTGTTTTTCCGTGACCGTTAGTAATGTAATATTTCCTTTATTAGGATTATGCTCCCTCAGCCGACCAATCATGGCATTGTTAGCTGTATTATTCAACAGCAACTTACTATAAATAGAAAATTGATGCATGATAAACCCTTCACTAAGTAAAAATTTCCGAAATTTTCGATAGGCTTTTCGTTCCTCAGCGGTGTCCGTCGGCATATCAAACATAAGTATCATTCTCATATATCTATAACTCATATCCTAAATTCAGGAACTCCTTTCCCTTCATTATTCAGAGCTTTGACAACTTTTTTAGTATAATCGCTAATAATATTCGTGAGATACATCTCTTTACCATTATATGAAAATGTATCTGAAAACAAAGTAAATAACTCTCTCTTTATTTTGGGAAAAGGCTGATTTCGATTTTCATAAACAATCTTATCCACTAAAGGCCTAAATGGTTCCATAATATCGCTAGCAAAATTGAACTGATTAAACTGATTAGCGTGTTTAAGCCCAAACTGAGTCATACATCCAGACACAACCACTTCACGCGCAAACATACTCAATAATAAAGTATAACCATAATCCAGACCTGCATTGATTGGATGCTCCAAATCTCTTGAGAAATCGTTCCCAAAAAGTGTATTAAAATAAATTCTCGCTGCATGCCCTTCTCGATTACTCGGATCAAAATTTTCCAAACCATGATATAAATCCATAATAGATTGGGATTTTTCAAAATAGGAGCATGCTCCTAGATAGCAAGATTGATTCAAAATCTTTTGAGCAATAATCGTCGTCCAAACCTGCGATTTGACTGTTTCTGACCAGGACATTTGTTTCCCAAGCTGTAAACTCGAATCATGACGACCATAAAAAGGCATCAGCATAGCTGTTGGTAATCGTTTATCATCACAGAATATGACAAGGACATTCTCATCCACTAGCCGTTTTACCAGCATAGTGGACAAGACAATATCGGTCGTTTCTAATAACAAAATATCAATTTCTGATAAATGGATCAGCTCCGTTTTATAGGCATCCTTAAAAATCAGATGATTATTCTTATAGGATAATTTCGAGTGGGTATTTACCACAACAGTACGCCAACCAGCCATCAGTCACCTCCTAGCTGACTCAAATCAATGCGTGTTTCATAAAGACCAGTGATGGATTGATGGATAAGAGTGGCATCTAAAACTTCTTTTGTAGACGTATATCGTTTACGATCAATTGTTGTATCAAAATATTTAAAAGCAGCGGGAGCTCCAAGATTCGTCAACGTAAATAAATGAATAATATTTTCTGCTTGTTCACGTATTGGTTTGTCTCTATGTTTGTTATATGCACTAAGAACTTTATCTAAATTGGCATCTGCTAAAATAACACGCTTAGAAAATTCACTGATTTGCTCAATAATCTCATCTAAATAATGCTTATGCTGCTCCACAAACAATTGTTTTTGTTCGTTATCTTCTGGACTACCCTTCAACTTTTCATAATGACTAGCTAAATATAAAAAATTCACATATTTGCTTGGCAGAGCCAGCTCATTTCCTTTTTGTAATTCTCCGGCACTAGCCAGCATCCGTTTACGACCGTTTTCTAACTCAAAAAGACTATATTTAGGTAGTTTAATGATTAAGTCTTTTTTAACTTCCTTATATCCTTTAGCTTCTAAAAAGTCAATCGGATTTTTTTCAAAGGAACTTCTTTCCATAATTGTGATCCCTAGTAACTCTTTAACGGATTTTAACTTCTTCGATTTCCCTTTTTCCACCTTAGCAACCACTAGGACTGAATAAGCTACCGTTGGACTATCAAAACCACCATATTTTTTTGGATCCCAGTCTTTTTTACGAGCAATAAGCTTGTCCGAATTTCTTTTTGGTAAAATTGACTCCTTGGAGAATCCGCCTGTCTGTACTTCTGTTTTCTTGACAATATTGACTTGGGGCATGGACAATACTTTGCGCACTGTGGCAAAATCTCGCCCTTTATCCCAGACAATTTCTCCAGTTTCCCCATTAGTTTCGATTAGAGGGCGTTTGCGAATCTCTCCATTTGCAAGTGTAATTTCTGTTTTGAAGAAGTTCATGATATTAGAGTAAAAGAAATATTTTGCGGTTGCTTTGCCTATTTCTTGCTCAGACTTAGCAATCATTTTACGAACATCATAAACTTTATAATCACCATAGACAAACTCCGATTCAAGTTTTGGATATTTCTTAATCAAAGCAGTTCCAACGACGGCATTTAGATACGCATCATGGGCATGATGGTAATTGTTAATCTCACGTACTTTATAGAATTGGAAATCTTTTCGGAAGTCAGAAACTAATTTAGATTTTAAGGTAATCACTTTAACCTCTCGAATAAGTTTATCATTTTCATCGTATTTAGTATTCATGCGACTATCCAAAATTTGTGCCACATGCTTAGTGATTTGGCGAGTTTCAACCAATTGGCGTTTGATAAAACCAGCTTTATCAAGTTCACTCAAACCTCCACGTTCAGCTTTCGTTAAATTATCAAACTTACGTTGAGTGATTAACTTGGCGTTTAGAAGTTGTCTCCAATAGTTTTTCATCTTTTTGACTACTTCTTCACTTGGAACGTTATCCGATTTACCACGATTTTTATCAGAACGCGTTAAGACCTTATTGTCTATTGAATCGTCTTTAAGGAAACTTTGTGGAACAATGTGATCGACATCATAATCACTTAAACGATTAATATCTAATTCTTGGTCCACATACATGTCTCTTCCATTTTGGAGATAATAGAGATAGAGCTTTTCATTTTGCAATTGAGTATTTTCAACAGGATGCTCTTTAAGAATCTGACTTCCTAATTCTTTGATACCTTCTTCGATTCGTTTCATACGCTCTCGCGAATTTTTCTGGCCCTTTTGAGTTGTCTGATTTTCACGTGCCATTTCAATAACGATATTTTCTGGCTTATGCCGCCCCATTACTTTGACCAATTCATCAACAACTTTTACAGTCTGTAAAATACCTTTTTTAATAGCAGGGCTACCAGCTAAATTTGCAATATGTTCATGTAAACTATCGCCTTGTCCAGACACTTGTGCTTTTTGAATGTCTTCTTTAAATGTCAAACTATCATCATGGATCAGCTGCATAAAATTGCGATTGGCAAAACCATCTGATTTCAAAAAATCTAATATTGTTTTGCCAGATTGCTTATCCCTAATACCATTAATCAATTTTCGAGACAAACGTCCCCAACCAGTATAACGGCGACGTTTAAGCTGTTTCATCACCTTATCATCAAAGAGGTGAGCATATGTTTTAAGTCTTTCCTCAATCATCTCCCTATCTTCAAATAAGGTCAATGTTAAAACAATATCCTCTAAGATATCTTCATTTTCTTCATTATCCAAAAAATCTTTATCTTTAATAATTTTTAGCAAATCATGGTAGGTACCTAATGAAGCATTAAATCTATCTTCAACTCCTGAAATTTCAACACTATCAAAACATTCTATTTTTTTGAAATAATCTTCTTTTAATTGCTTAACGGTTACTTTTCGATTTGTTTTGAAGAGTAAATCAACAATGGCTTTCTTCTGTTCACCTGAAAGAAATGCTGGTTTTCGCATTCCTTCAGTAACATATTTGACCTTTGTCAATTCGTTATAAACCGTAAAATACTCATAAAGCAAACTATGTTTTGGTAGTACTTTTTCATTTGGAAGATTTTTATCAAAGTTTGTCATGCGTTCAATAAATGATTGAGCTGAAGCACCTTTATCGACAACTTCTTCAAAATTCCATGGGGTAATTGTTTCTTCAGACTTCCGAGTCATCCATGCAAAACGACTATTGCCACGCGCCAATGGACCAACATAATAAGGAATTCGAAAAGTCAAGATTTTTTCAATCTTCTCACGATTGTCTTTTAAAAATGGATAAAAGTCTTCTTGTCTTCTCAAAATAGCATGCAGCTCACCCAAGTGAATTTGATGGGGAATAGAGCCGTTGTCAAAGGTCCGTTGCTTGCGCAGCAAATCTTCACGATTTAGTTTCACCAATAATTCCTCAGTACCATCCATTTTTTCTAAAATTGGTTTGATAAATTTATAAAATTCTTCTTGGCTAGCTCCCCCATCAATATAACCTGCATATCCGTTTTTTGATTGATCAAAAAAGATTTCTTTATACTTTTCTGGAAGTTGTTGTCGAACTAAAGCTTTTAAAAGAGTCAAGTCTTGATGATGTTCATCGTAGCGTTTAATCATTGAAGCTGATAGGGGAGCCTTAGTTATTTCAGTATTTACTCTTAGGATATCTGAAAGTAAAATAGCATCTGATAAATTCTTAGCTGCCAAAAACAAATCAGCATATTGATCTCCAATTTGCGCCAATAAATTATCTAAATCATCATCGTAAGTATCTTTTGAAAGCTGTAATTTAGCATCTTCTGCCAAATCAAAATTTGATTTAAAATTAGGGGTCAAACCCAATGACAAAGCAATGAGATTCCCAAATAAGCCATTTTTCTTCTCACCGGGGAGCTGAGCAATGAGATTTTCTAATCGTCTTGATTTACTCAATCGTGCAGAAAGAATCGCTTTAGCATCTACTCCACTTGCGTTAATAGGGTTTTCTTCAAATAATTGATTGTAGGTTTGTACCAACTGGATAAATAGTTTGTCCACATCACTATTATCAGGATTTAAATCTCCCTCAATCAAAAAATGACCACGAAACTTAATCATATGCGCTAAGGCCAAATAGATTAAGCGCAAATCCGCTTTATCAGTAGAATCTACCAATTTTTTTCGCAGATGATAGATAGTTGGATATTTCTCATGATAAGCAACTTCATCTACTATATTTCCAAAAATAGGATGACGTTCATGCTTCTTGTCTTCTTCCACCAAAAAAGACTCTTCAAGTCGATGAAAGAAACTATCATCTACTTTCGCCATCTCATTTGAAAAAATCTCCTGTAGATAACAAATACGATTCTTCCGACGTGTATACCTTCTACGAGCTGTCCGTTTGAGACGAGTCGCTTCCGCTGTCTCTCCACTGTCAAATAAAAGAGCCCCTATAAGATTTTTTTTGATACTGTGGCGGTCTGTATTTCCCAGAACCTTGAACTTTTTAGACGGAACCTTATATTCATCAGTGATCACCGCCCATCCGACGCTATTTGTGCCGATATCTAAGCCTATTGAGTATTTCTTATCCATTTTTGCCTCCTAAAATAAAAAGTTTAAATTAAATCCATAATGAGTTTGATGATTTCAATAATAGTTTTAATGACCTCCGAAATTAGTTTAATATGCTTTAATTTTTCTTTTTCAAAATATCTCTTCAAAAAATATTACCCAATACTTAATAATAAATAGATTATAACACAAAATTCTTTTAAAAAGTAGTTTATTTTGTTATCATTCTATAGTATTAAGTATTGTTTTATGGCTGATAAATTTCTTTGAATTTCTCCTTGATTATTTGTTATAAAAGTTATAAAATAATCTTGTTGGAACCATTCAAAACAGCATAGCAAGTTAAAATAAGGCTAGTCCGTTATCAACTTGAAAAAGTGGCACCGAGTCGGTGCTTTTTTTGATACTTCTATTCTACTCTGACTGCAAACCAAAAAAACAAGCGCTTTCAAAACGCTTGTTTTATCATTTTTAGGGAAATTAATCTCTTAATCCTTTTATCATTCTACATTTAGGCGCTGCCATCTTGCTAAACCTACTAAGCTCCACAGGATGATTTCGTAAACTATCATAAAGAAAAGGAAACAGTGCAAGAAAAAGACTTCTGGAAGGATCCAAATCACAGAATCTTTCAAGGGATCAAAGAGCCAGCTGCTATCTCCTACAAAAAGCACCTGATGAAAAAGAGTAAAAAAATGTTCAAACCCAATGAAACTAGCCATTAGACCAATCATAAGAGGAAACAAAGCTGCTAGTATTAAAGGTTTTTGAAGGAGCCAGAAACGTTTGGTTTTTAACCTTTGTGTGAAAGTCTTAAGGGTTGGGTAAAGAAGGCCAAGAAAAACGACTTGAGTTAGGTGAAAAAGCCACTTCACATCTGCAAAATGCTTGAGTCCGTCTGCCGATGAGTGAAAATTAGCAAATTCCAACCTTGTCACAAAAGGATTGGTGAGGTAATTGAGTAGTCCGTTATAGTTATGCAAGATAGCATCCTTGCTCATAAAAACAACTTGTTCTAACTTTAGATGGTCCACCTCAAGAGGATACCACAGCCACGTTGAATAGATCGTTATGAGAATAGCTAACGCTAATAACCATACCCAGCTACATAGTAATTTAGTGTTTTCTACCATCACAACCTCCACTCATCAAGGCTGGATAGGACATGATCTGGCTGAATTGGTAAGGTTGGTACCTCTTCAGGTCTGGTAAAGCCTGTTGTCACGAGGATCGTTGCAATATCATTTTGAATACCTGCCATGATATCAGTCAAGTAATTATCGCCAACCATGACAGCCTCAGAGCGCTGAATGCCCAATACCTCTAGTGATTTATTCATAATGATAGCGTTGGGCTTGCCAATAAAAACAGGTTTTACACGTGTGGCAGCTTCTAGTAAGGCATTCAATGCACCTGCTCCTGGCATCAAACCACGTTCGGTTGGAATGTTTAAATCAGGATTTGTCCCAATAAAGAGGGCACCTTTTTGAATAGCCAAGGTGGCTATAGCCAACATCTCATAGGTCACCTGACTGTCTAAACCAACCACCACGTAAGCGGGATTCTCAAGTTCTTCTACGTAACCTGCTGCTGCAATAGCTGATTTGAGCCCTGTTTCTCCAATAACGTAAGCTGTCTTGCCACGGTTCATGTCATTCATGTAATCGACGGTTGCCATGGTAGCCGTATAAATGGTCTCAATGCTTGTCTCAACATGAAACTGATTAGCCAGCATGCTTTGCACCATTTCGGGTGTTCTTGTGGTATTATTAGTCACTAATAAATAGGGAATGCCTCTTTCTTGTAGGCGTTTGATAAACCGCTCCCCTGCTGGAATACGGTTTTTCCCTTGGTAAATCGTTCCGTCTAAATCAATTAAATAACCCTTATAAGGCACTAGTCTGTCTCGCTTTCTGTTTGTTTAATCGCTCGCCATTCAATCATGGCTTGGGCATTCAGCTGCCCATCTGAGGTGATTTGATGGTAAGAAGTTAATTGGTCCAAATGGTAACTGGAAGTAATTTGACCGCCTGGTGAGACTTCTTTAACATATTTCAAAGTCATCTTAAGAGGCTGATGCGTTTTTAAAAACTCACACCCCAACACATCATACATCCAATCTAAATATTTACTGTTGTTGACATGACCATTCATATCAATATCAAAATAACGCACATAATAATCACGATCAATTGATTGTTCTAAAAGAGGCATTTTAGGAACACGGTGTAGCTTTTTAACAAAATCAGTCTCAAATGGCGCTACTAAATCTTCTGGAATAGTTGCCACTTTTCGCGTATCTGGGTTTAACAAAGCAAAATAGGCTAAGATATCCACTAAAAGACCCCCCCTCTTGATCATAAATATAAAATTGGCGATAACAAAAAAATTTATTATAGGAAAGGGCTTTTGTTTCAATGGTGATGGTTTCTTGAAAATGTGGCAAGCGATGAATAGTGATCTCATAATCCGTTACAATCCAAACAAGCTTGTAATCAACTAAAAGATTGTTGTTACTTCGTCCTAATTGCGCAGACTGTCTACCAGAAACCATCAAACAATAGTCTAATAAAAGGGGCAATTTTATATCTGATTTGACATCACATAATTCAAAAGGAAGTGTCAACTCCTCCTGATAACTTAATCCCATAATACTCTCCTAATCTAATATAAACCGCTCAGCAACAGAATCACCTAAGAAAAGACCCTTTTTAGTCATTCTGACAAAGGCGTCATCTTTGACAAGCAGTCCTTGGTTTTGAAGCTCCCTAACAATATTTCCATAACGCTCCTCAAAAGACATACCAAATTTTTCTTGGAACCGCTGGATGGAGACTCCTGTCTTTTTACGTAAGCCCAAAAAGAGTTCCTCTTCCATCATTTCCTCTTTGCGCAGCACTTCTTCATTTAGTCTAGCATTCCCTGCTTCAACCGCTTTAAGATAATGCTGGATGGGCACCCGATTCTGATAACGAATGCCATTAAGGTAACCTGAAGCCCCTGCACCACATCCAAAATACTCCACATTATCCCAATACATCAAGTTATGGCGACTTTCAAAACCTGGTTTGGTAAAATTGGAAATTTCATAATGCTCAAAACCATTAGCTTCCATTTCTGAAATAATGTACTCAAACATTTCCGCTTCCAAGTCTTCCGTTGGTAAGTTAAGTTTACCACGTCGCATTTTGTTCATAAAAACAGTGTGATGTTCCAAAATAAGGCTATAAAGACTAAGGTGGGGAATATCAAGTGCCAAAGCTTTAGCAACATTTTCCTTGACTTGATCTAAGGTTTGACCTGGCAAGGCATAAATTAAATCAATGGAAATATTGTGAAAGCCTGCAGTTTTTAAATTGGCAATGGTGCTATAAATTTGTTCTTCATTATGGCTACGGCCAATCTGCTTTAATTGCTTGTTATTAAAAGTCTGCACCCCCAAGGAAATCCGATTGACAGCTGACCTCTGAAGCACCGCAATTTTTTCTGGCGTCAAATCACCAGGATTTGCCTCAATTGTGAATTCTTCAAGATCATCTAAATTGAGGTTTCGTTCAAGGTGATTTAGGAGATACTCCAACTGTTTAGCAGTGATAGCTGTAGGCGTACCTCCTCCAATATAAAGGGTTTTTAGGTCTCGAATGCCATAAGAGTCAAATTCTTGAATCAAGGCTTTCAAATAAGCATCAACAGGTTGATTTTGGATAAAGACTTTTGAAAAATCGCAATAATAACAAATTTGTGTGCAAAAAGGAATGTGCACATAGGCTGAAGTAGGTTTTTTTGACATGGTCTTATTATACCACTTTGATGATAAAATGTTTCTATGAATAAACCATTTCCCTTGATTCTTCATGGCTTGGAAAAGTATTTTACGAGCTGACAAACGTCAGAATCATTTTCGTTTCCTGGCTTGCAACCCTTAGCTAGCAAAACAAACCCTTGTTCTTGGTAAAAAAGCTTGCTTGATTCTTGACTGACCATAATGCTTAAAGAAGGGAGTTTCTCTTGCATATCTGCCAGAAGATATGTCTGGACAGCCTCCACAATAGCTGCTGGAACCTCGTTTTCTGTCACTGTTTCAAGAATCCCTAAAGTCATTTCTAGAAATTCCCCCTTTTCTTGAAGAATCACAAAGGCTACTCTTGCTCCATTTCGAAGCACTTGAAAAAGCATCTGATCCTCGTTAACAGCAGCCGCAAACACTTGATTAGCTGCAACTGTCGATAACAAATGATAAGCTAGGCCTTTATCTGCTAGCAATTGCTCTGCTGTTTTTCTTGTCACAGGCATCACATAAAAAGATGGGGTATCTAGTAATCGTTCAAAATTTTTAGTTAACTGCTTGATGCGGCGCTTTTGAATATCTTGTTTTGGTGTTTGATAAACATAAGAAGCATAACCTTCTTGAAATTCAGGAATCATGTCTAAGTAAAGTGTGGCTGCAAAAGGAGGCAGTAAGTCCGCTAGTTTTTCGATTTGCTGTTTTGTCATCCAATATCCTTTCTCTTCTACTTTAGCAATTTATAACAATTTATAAAAAGAGACTTGGGCTAAACGCCCCAAGCCTCTTTCCAATTGTTGACAGAAGCCTTAGAAATAAGGTTTCTTGTTTGTACTCAACTCGTTAGTTATCGCATCCGATTTCTGTACGGACGACATCAGCAATAGTATCGACATAATAATCAACTTCGGCATCTGTTGGCGCCTCTGCCATGACACGAAGAAGAGGTTCTGTACCACTTGGTCTCACGAGAATACGACCATTACCAGCCATTTCATCCTCCATTTTTGCAATGATGTTCGCAATAGCTGGAACTTCCATAGCACGTTCTTTCATGCTGTTTTCCACACGAATATTCACCAGTTTTTGAGGGTAAATGGTTACTTCAGCAGCTAATTCCGAAAGTGATTTTCCAGTTTCCTTCATCACCTTGGCTAATTGGATAGCTGTCAACTGACCATCTCCAGTGGTATTGTAGTCCATGATAATGACATGGCCTGATTGTTCACCACCGAGATTGTATCCTGAGCTACGCATTTCTTCAACCACATAGCGGTCTCCAACTGCTGTAATTGCTTTATTAATACCTTGTTTATCTAAAGCTTTATGAAAACCGAGGTTAGACATCACCGTTGTGACAATGGTATTGTGAGCAAGAAGCCCTTTTTCTGACAAATATTTACCAATGATAAACATAATACGATCACCGTCAACAATCTCGCCAGTTTCGTCCACAGCAATCAGACGGTCGCTATCGCCATCAAAGGCTAAACCAAGATCTGCTCCTGTTTCCTTAACTAACTCTTGAAGTTGTTCTGGACGCGTTGAACCAACACCGTCATTAATATTAAGACCATTTGGTTTTTCACCAATGACAGCAATTTCTGCATTTAAATCTAAAAAGACATCACGTGCTGACACTGAAGCAGCTCCATTAGCAGTGTCTAAGGCAACTGTCATACCGCTTAAGTCAGTACCAGTTGTTACCAAGAACTTTTCATATTTACGAAGTCCTTCTGGATAATCTACCAAGGTTCCAAGTCCTTCTGCACTCGGGCGAGGAAGCGTGTCCTCCGGAGCATCTAAGAGAGCTTCAATTTCCAATTCTTGGTCATCAGCTAACTTAAACCCATCATTCCCAAAGAATTTGATGCCATTGTCAAGCGCAGGGTTATGACTTGCAGAAATCATCACACCTGCACTTGCTTTTTCTGTTCTAACTAAATAAGAGACACCAGGTGTCGCTAAAACGCCAAGTTTATAAACTTCAATACCAACAGATAGTAGACCAGCAATCAAGGCTGACTCCAACATTTCTCCTGAAATACGGGTGTCACGCGCCACAAAAACTTTAGGTCTTTCGGTCTCATGTTGACTTAAAACATAACCACCGAATCGGCCCAGTTTAAAAGCTAACTCAGGTGTCAGCTCAACATTTGCTTCGCCACGAACACCATCTGTTCCAAAATATTTTCCCATAATTTATATAAGCCTAATGGCTTCCTCCATTCAATTTTCCTAGTTATTATCCATTATTTTTTGGTGGTTGTCAACTGAACGGTCACTACTGACGGCTCAATTGACACCTGACTAGAAGACAAACTCACGGTCTTACTAGTATTTTTAGTGACATCAGAAATGTTAACTTCTGCAATAATTTCATCAATATCTTCTAAGACCTCTCGACTACCTGAGATAACAGCTGTTTGTTTTGACAATTTGTATTGAATATCTGATAAGCTATCATCCATCATCCCCACTGCCTCAACTCTAATCGGGACTGATTTCGTTATTTTTTTTACAGCAACTGATAAATTTGTTTTTGCAGGATCAATTGCACTTGCTAAAATAGTTCCATCAGCTGAGACAGCTTGTAAGGTCACTCGACTACTATAATTCCTATCTAACACTTGATCATCAGGTAACTTTGCCACAACGTGATCAATTAAAGCAATGGTAGATTCATCACTGGTCACTTCAACCTTATTAACCCCCGTTTCAATTTTGCTAATTTCATAACCATTTGCAATTTGTTTAGCATCAACGCTTCCTCTAACAGGAAATACCTTAGATTCTTTTTTGCCAATTGTGACTGATATTTTATCTGGAGATACGGTAGCTGTCACCCCAGAAGGAAGGTTTTCTACTCTTAGGTTGACACTTACTGTACCTGGATGACTATGTGTTAGATCCGCCACAATCTTAAAATTACGTGTATCATTGTTCACTTCAGAATCTAATTTGATACGATTAGTGGAGGTTAGATAAACTTCCGCACCATAAGAATACCCACTGATAAAATATTTGTCACTATCATACTTCATATCAATTGGTACATCTTTAAGGCTATGCGTATAGGTTTCAATCGGACTATAAATTTGCGAGCTAGAGTTATTATGATTGCTCGATGCTGCAGTTAAAAAAAGGAGAATCGCAAAAAAGACTGATACCATTCCTAACCAAGGACGACTATTTAAAAATCGTTTCATTTAGATTTCCCTCCTAGAATTTTCTTATACCATGGTAAAGTAACATTTGAATTACTCATCAGGTAGGTCCTAAGTACCGTTTCAAATTCATCTGTGCTTAAATCGTGTAAAAATTGGCCTTTGCGAGTTACTGAAATAGCTCCTGTTTCTTCTGAAACAATGATAGTTAGTGCATCAGAGTTTTCAGATAATCCAATAGCCGCTCTATGACGGGTCCCAAATTCTTTGGAAATTGCCTTTGATTCTGACAAAGGCAAGTAAGCACAGGCTGCCACAATCTTATTCTGACCAACGATAACAGCTCCATCATGAAGCGGCGTATTCGGAATAAAAATATTGATGAGTAGTTGACTTGAAATGTCGGCATTCAGCGGAATTCCTGTCGCAATATATTCTTGTAAGGTTTGAGTCTGTTCAATAGCAATCAATGCACCTATCTTGCGTGGACCCATATAGGCCACAGATTTAATCAAAGCATCGACCAAAGCAGATTCACTGCTGACGTACTGTTTTTGTAAAAAAACTTGCGTAGAACGACCAAATTTCTCCAGTCCTGCCCGAATTTCAGGGGTAAAAATGACTACTCCTGCAATTACACCATAAGTAATGACTTGGTTCATTAAGTATGTGATTGTCGTAAAGCCAATCCACTCTGCAATAAAACGAAGAACCAAAAAGAAAATGACCCCTTGAACTAAAGACATGATTTTAGTTCCAGTCAATGCTTTAATAAAACGATAAATCAAATAGGCAACAATTAGAATATCTAAAAGATGCACTGCCAGCAGCCAAGGATCCGCAAATAAGCTTAATAAAAATTTAATATCGATACTAGATAAATTATTCATACAACTCTCATTTCTATATCAAAAAAGTTATTAGCTATATTATATCATATCATGATCAAAGATTTTTCCCTATCTAAAATCAATAAACTTATGATAAAATATAAGCATGAAAATGAAGACATTACTCGGCATTATTGCTGGCAAAGCTGCTCAATCCATTTTAACAAAACTAGGGCGAGGATCTACTTATCCTGGTCGATTGGCTCTAGCTTGTGATAAAGATATTTTAAAGGATTTGTCTAAAGACTATGATATTGTGGTCGTCACTGGTACTAATGGTAAAACGTTAACAACTGCTCTTACTGTCGGTATTTTGAAAGAGGCATTTGGCGAGATAATCACAAATCCAAGTGGTGCCAATATGATTACTGGAATTACTTCTACTTTTTTAGCTGCTAAAAAAGGGAAATCTGAAAGGCAAATTGCTGTTTTAGAAATTGACGAGGCTAGTCTTCCTAGAATTACCACTTACTTAAAACCTAGTCTTTTTGTTTATACTAATATTTTTAGGGATCAGATGGACCGCTACGGAGAGATTTACACTACTTATCAGATGATTGTAGATGGTGCTCGAAATGCTCCAAAAGCAACTATTCTAGCCAATGGAGATAGTCCTATTTTCTCTTCTAAGGACATAGTTAATCCAGTTCAGTATTATGGTTTTGATACTGCTAAGCATGCTCCGCAGCTAGCTCATTACAACACAGAAGGGATTTTATGTCCAAAATGCGAACATATTCTTCAGTATCGTCTCAATACTTATGCGAATCTAGGAGACTTTGTTTGCTTAAACTGTCAGTTCCAAAGACCAACGTTAGATTATCAATTAACTGAGCTCACCGCTATTACTCACCAAAGTTCTGAATTTGTTATTGATGGACAAAACTACAAGATAAATGTTGGTGGTCTTTATAATATTTACAATGCGCTCGCTGCCGTCTCTGTTGCTGAATTTTTCGGTGTTTCTCCCGAGAAAATCAAGGCGGGCTTTAACAAAAGTAAGGCGGTTTTTGGAAGACAAGAAACTTTTACTGTTGGTGATAAATCATGCACCCTTATCCTTATCAAGAATCCTGTTGGAGCCAGTCAGGCACTGGAAATGATTCAATTGGCAGATTATCCATTTAGCTTATCAGTTTTATTAAATGCCAATTACGCTGATGGCATTGATACCAGCTGGATTTGGGATGCTAATTTTGAACTCATTACCCAAATGCCCATTACAGAAATTAATGCTGGCGGCGTCCGCCACTCTGAAATTGCTAGAAGACTTAGAGTCACAGGATTTGACGATACTAAGATAAAACAAGCTGAAAAGCTCGAGCAAATCATAGAAACCATTGAAAAACAAGAAGCTAAGCATGCCTATATTTTAGCAACCTATACGGCAATGTTAGAATTCCGTAGCTTACTTGCTGACCGCCATGTCGTTGAAAAGGAGATGATCTAATGACATACACTTCACTAAAATCTCCCGAAAATCAAGATTACATCTACGACCTCACTATCGCCCATCTCTATGGTAATCTTATGAATACTTATGGTGATAACGGCAATATTTTAATGCTCAAGTATGTCGCTGAAAAACTTGGAGCTAGGGTTACTGTTGATATTGTGTCTATCAATGATACCTTTGAACAAGACGATTACGATATTGTTTTCTTTGGTGGTGGTCAAGATTATGAACAAAGCATTGTTGCCAAGGATTTGCCTAGCAAAAAAGCTGCCTTAGCGGATTACATTGCTAATAATAAAGTGGTGCTTGCCATCTGTGGTGGCTTCCAATTACTAGGGCAATACTATGTCCAAGCTAATGGGGTTAAAATTGATGGACTTGGAATTATGGGACACTACACCCTTAATCAGCACCAAAATCGCTTTATTGGAGATATTAAAATTCATAATGACGAATTTAACGAAACCTATTATGGCTTTGAAAATCATCAAGGACGTACCTTCTTATCTGGTGACGAAAAGCCACTTGGACGAGTGGTTTATGGCAACGGTAATAATAAAGAAGACCAAACTGAAGGTGTTCACTATAAAAACGTCTATGGTAGTTATTTCCACGGTCCTATCTTATCACGCAATGTTAATCTTGCTTACCGCTTAGTAACAACAGCTCTTAAAAAAAAGTATGGATCAGCTATTTCACTACCTAGCTATGATGATATACTGAAACAAGAAATCACTGAAGAATATGCCGACCTTAAAAGCAAAGCTTCCTTTAATAAAGTTTAAGTTCTTCTTTCATGTCATCAAACAAAAACTCCTAAGTAGGACACGATAGTTCGCTTAGGAGTTTTATAGTTTTTTCTTCTGACAGAGCTTCTTAAGTGATTAAAACCACTAAGAAACAATAGCTTTAGCAACTTCTTCAACGGTCATGCGTGAGAAGTACTGGGTCGTATCAATCGTTTTTAAACGTTCAAAAACATCACGGTACTCATATTTACAACCAATTAATAAGTTCTCAATGTCTTGCACATCTTTGATTCCAAAGAAATCACCATAGATTTTAAGGTTTTTAATGATAGAATTTTCAACATTTGCAAAGGTTGAAATTTTACCTGCAGGGTAACGAACATTGCGTTCAATCGTATATTCTGGCGCTTTGCCGTAGGTCCAATCCCAGCTACCAAATTGCTCTTTGGCAGATTGTTCAATCTTAGCCAACTCATCCTCTGACAAGACATATTCTGTCATGTCTGGGTACGTTTCTTTCATCTTGGCCAAGATTTTATCTGAAAATTCCTCAACGGTAATTTTTTCTGGTAATTCATTTAAAATATTGGTCACGCGAGCACGAACAGACTTCACTCCTTTAGACTCAATCTTGTCCTTACTTACCTTAAGAGCATCGCCAAGAACGGTCATATCCACATCAAACAAAAGGCAACCATGGTGCATCATGCGACCTTTGTAGTAAGCTTGAGCATTACCGCAGATTTTTTTACCATCAATTTCAATATCATTACGGCCTGTAAAGTTGGCTGTTACACCCAAATCAGCTAAAGTCGCAATCACAGGTTGTGAGAAGGTTTTGAAATCAAATGCGCCTTCCGCTGTTTTATTTGAAATGATAGTGTAGTTCAAGTTATTCAAATCATGATAAACCGCACCACCACCAGATAAACGTCGCACAACATGAATACCATGTTCATCAATGTATTCTTTATTGATTTCTTGAATGGTATTTTGATGTTTGCCAATAATAATAGCTGGCTCATTGATCCAAAGGATAAACAATTCGTCTTCTTCCACTAGTTCTCTAAAAGCATAGGCTTCCAAAGCGATGTTAAAGGCAGGATTGTGACTTTTGTTAACGATGTATTTCATAGGAGAAAAAATCCTTTCAAAAATGTAATCTACCTCTCTAGTATAATGAAAACAAATATAAAAGACAAGTGTCCTATTCTGTATGACATCTTCAGTACCTACACTTATTAGTGCACAAAAACTCAGCCATTATTTATGTAAGGGTTTATAAAAATACTTTAACGTGGTATATTTTTACTTAGTAAATCAATTTACTTTTATTATCTCATTTTTATATTGGAGGAATTTATCAGTGAATACTTATTTTTGCACACACCATAAACAATTACTACTTTATTCAAACCTATTCCTTAGCTTTGCTATGATGGGCCAAGGAACTGCCATTTATGCCGATACACTGACTTCAAATTCAGAACCTAATAATACTTACTTTCAAACGCAAACGCTCACTACTACAGATAGCGAAAAAAAGGTAGTACAGCCACAACAAAAAGACTACTATACTGAATTGTTAGACCAATGGAACAGTATTATCGCAGGCAACGATGCTTATGATAAAACCAATCCTGACATGGTCACTTTTCATAATAAAGCTGAAAAGGATGCTCAAAACATTATTAAAAGCTATCAAGGGCCTGACCACGAAAATAGAACTTACCTTTGGGAACATGCAAAGGATTATTCCGCTTCTGCTAATATCACGAAAACTTACCGCAATATTGAAAAAATAGCAAAACAGATCACTAATCCTGAATCATGCTATTATCAAGATAGTAAAGCTATTGCTATTGTAAAAGACGGTATGGCCTTCATGTATGAACACGCTTATAATCTAGATCGTGAAAATCATCAAACAACTGGAAAAGAAAACAAAGAAAATTGGTGGGTTTATGAAATTGGAACTCCTCGTGCTATTAATAATACCTTATCCTTGATGTATCCTTATTTTACTCAAGAAGAAATTCTTAAATACACAGCTCCAATCGAAAAATTTGTGCCTGACCCTACTCGTTTTAGGGTTCGCGCTGCCAATTTTTCACCTTTTGAAGCCAATAGCGGAAATTTAATTGATATGGGGCGTGTTAAACTCATTTCCGGTATTCTTCGTAAAGATGATCTCGAAATTAGTGATACAATCAAAGCAATTGAGAAAGTTTTCACGCTAGTTGATGAAGGAAATGGTTTTTACCAAGACGGTTCTTTAATTGATCACGTGGTTACTAACGCTCAAAGTCCACTTTATAAAAAAGGCATTGCTTACACTGGAGCTTACGGTAATGTGCTTATAGATGGCTTATCGCAATTAATTCCTATTATTCAAAAAACAAAGTCTCCTATAAAAGCGGATAAAATGGCTACTATCTATCATTGGATTAACCATTCTTTTTTCCCTATCATCGTTCGTGGAGAAATGATGGATATGACTCGAGGGCGTTCTATCAGTCGTTTTAATGCCCAATCTCATGTTGCTGGCATTGAAGCACTTCGTGCTATTTTACGTATTGCTGACATGTCTGAAGAGCCTCACCGTTTGGCACTTAAAACACGTATAAAAACACTCGTCACACAAGGGAATGCTTTTTACAATGTCTATGATAATTTGAAAACCTATCACGATATCAAACTTATGAAAGAACTACTAAGTGATACTTCTGTTCCAGTCCAAAAACTTGATAGTTACGTAGCTAGTTTCAATAGTATGGATAAATTGGCACTATATAATAATAAACACGATTTTGCTTTTGGCCTATCAATGTTTTCGAATCGAACTCAAAATTATGAAGCTATGAATAATGAAAATCTTCATGGCTGGTTTACTTCTGATGGAATGTTTTACCTATACAATAACGATTTAGGACACTACAGTGAAAACTATTGGGCAACGGTAAATCCCTACCGCTTACCTGGAACCACAGAAACTGAGCAAAAACCACTAGAGGGAACTCCTGAGAATATTAAAACGAACTATCAACAAGTTGGCATGACTGGTCTCTCTGATGACGCTTTTGTTGCAAGTAAAAAACTTAATAACACAAGTGCTCTAGCTGCTATGACCTTCACTAATTGGAATAAAAGCCTCACCCTCAATAAAGGGTGGTTTATCTTAGGAAACAAAATAATCTTTGTTGGTAGCAATATCAAAAACCAATCATCTCACAAGGCGTATACAACTATTGAACAACGAAAAGAAAATCAAAAGTACCCTTACTGTTCTTATGTTAACAATCAACCCGTTGACTTGAATAATCAGCTAGTTGATTTTACAAACACTAAAAGTATTTTCCTTGAAAGTGATGATCCCGCTCAAAATATTGGTTACTACTTCTTCAAGCCAACAACACTTAGCATAAGTAAGGCACTTCAAACAGGGAAATGGCAAAACATAAAAGCTGATGACAAATCACCAGAAGCCATCAAAGAAGTTTCAAATACCTTTATCACTATCATGCAAAACCATACTCAAGATGGCGATCGTTATGCCTATATGATGCTTCCAAATATGACTCGTCAAGAATTTGAAACCTATATTAGCAAGCTTGATATCGACTTATTAGAAAACAATGACAAACTGGCCGCTGTCTACGATCATGATAGTCAACAGATGCACGTCATTCACTATGGAAAAAAAGCAACGATGTTTTCAAATCATAATCTTTCTCATCAAGGCTTTTATAGTTTTCCTCATCCTGTCAGGCAAAATCAACAATAAAAGCTTGCTGATCAAGGAATTGCAGCTAAAAACAATGCTCTTAACTCTCATAAAATTCCCCACAAAAGACAACGACGCTTACCGCATACTGGGTATCAGTCCTCCTCTTTAGAATTCTTAGGTGGAGCTTTAGTTGCTTCTTTTAACCATATCACAAAACCCTTTCGTAAGAAAGACTTAAGGATTTAGCTGTTATTGGAAAGTAAGGGTTAACAATGAAACGTTATTAAAGACAAAAAACTAGAAACTGCACTGAGCCCCAAAAGTTGGCTACTCTATTTGAAGTAAAGGATTTAGTTCTGTATTGTAGAGGACTAAGTCCTTTTCGTTTTATTTTGATACGTTTATTGTTGCAATAATCGATGATAATAGTAGGTAGAACGAGTCAATTTAGCCGTCCTTAAAAGAAAATCTAATCAGAACTCGTCTTTATCCATTCTTTATAATGGTTTTTTGTCTTCTTCTTTTCAGAGATGCTTCTTTCAAACGGAGTTCTCTCGGTTTTTTTAGCGCTAAATGTCTAGCTTATCTTCATAGCTTAATGTCATACAAAAACACCCCAAACGTTAGGGTTTTATATCTAACGTTTGGGGTGCAGTTCATAGTTGTGCTAGTCTTTTTTGTGATCTGTTATGTGATGATATTTTTCATTAGTTAATAAGACAAAGACGTTTTACTTACGTTTTGGTGGGTTATGGATAGCTTCGCCAAGCACATCTGCAAAGGCTTCGTACATCACTTCAGAGAAGGTTGGGTGTCCATGAATTGATAATAACAATTCATCAACGGTTAATTCAGATTCCATAATAGTAGCTGCTTCGTTAATCATCTCAGCTGCAGCTGGACCAATAATATGAACACCTAAGATTTCGTGGTATTTGGCATCAGCAATAACTTTAACAAAACCATGTGCTTCATTTGAAGCAATCGCGCGTCCATTACCAGTAAAGCTGTTTTTACCAATAAGCACATCACCATATTGTTCACGCGCTTGTTCTTCAGTTAAACCAACCATTGCCACTTCAGGGTGTGTGTAAACAGCTGCTGGAGTGTATTTAAGGTTAGCTTTACGAGTTGTGTTGCCATGCATCGCATTTTCTGCAGCCACTTCACCCATACGGTAAGCAGCGTGAGCAAGCATTTTCGTTCCGTTAACGTCACCTGGCGCATAGATACCTGGAATTGATGTCTCTTGGTAGTCATTAACTTTGATACGGTTACGATCCATTTCAAGGTTAAGATTTTCCAGACCGTTCATTTGTGATACACGTCCGATAGAAAGAAGAGCTTTTTCAGCAACAACTTCTTCACCATTGTTAAGTTTCAAAGTCAATTGGTTATTTGCTTCAACAATTTCAGAGACACCAACAGATGTTTTGATCTTCATGCCTTTCTTAGAAAGGATTTTTTGAAGTTCAAGAGAGACTTCTTTATCCATAGCTGGGATAATACGGTCAGCCATTTCAATAACGGTAACATCCACACCGTAAGATGCCCAAACAAGTCCAAGCTCGATACCAACAACACCACCGCCCATAACTGCTAGTGATTTTGGCATTTCACGGAGGTCAAGGATATCATCTGACGTTAAGACAAGTTTAGAGTCAATACCTGGGATATTGATACGTGATACTTTAGAACCTGTAGCAAGGATAACGTTGCGACCCTTAATGGTTTGTGACCCAATGGTTACAGTCTTGTCAGGGTTGACTTGACCAAGCCCATTAAAGATAGTGACTTTATTAGCTTTTAGAAGACCTTGAACGCCGCCTGTTAAGGTTTTAACAACGGTGTTTTTAAAGTCAACTGTTTTGTCCATGTCAATAGTATAGTTAGTTGAGGCAAGGTTAATCCCACGTCCTGCTGCAATCTTAATACCATCAAGGATTTCAGCATTTTTAAGGTAAGTTTTGGTTGGGATACACCCTACGTTCAAGCAAGTTCCACCAAATTCAGATTTCTCAACGATGGCAATTTTACCACCAAGTTGAGCACCACGAATAGCTGCATAATAACCTGCAGGGCCACCACCAACAACGATGATGTCATACTCATCATCAGCAAGTGCAGCTTTTGGTGCAGCTGAAGCAGCTTGAGCTGGTGCTTTTGGCACTTCAAGTCCAGCAGCTTCTAAATCTTCTGTTGTACGAGCAACATTCACATCTGAAGCAGCTGGGCTAGAAACCTCAACAGATTCACCTTCAGCACCGATATATCCGATAACTTCTGTTACAGGTACTGTTTCACCTGCTTGACGTGTAATTTTAAGAAGAACACCTGAGTCTTCTGCCTCAAGTTCCATATTGGTTTTATCTGACATGATTTCAAGAAGAATATCGCCTTCATTGACAGTATCACCTTCTTGTTTTTTCCACTCGATGATTTCACCTTCTTGCATGTCAACACCGAGTTTTGGCATAATAATTTCAACAGCCATAATTTAAGATACCAAGAGCAAGGAGAAAGCGATTGAATTTTTGCGGTAAGTCAGAAATCTTTGATTTCGTTGACGCACCCACGTCAGGACGACTAGGACTTTCCGAAACAAAAACTGAGGAAAGTTCAGACGTCTACGACGCTAAGATTAGCCAACTCTTACCATTTTTATCCGAGCTTTTCGCTCGGATTCAATTGCTTATCACTCATTTGCATGAGAGCTCCTCGTTCTACATCCTTTCTATATTTTTGAGAAAAGGGCACCAAGTCTAAACTTAGCAAAATCCCTTTTATTATTGAATGCTTTTCTTGTTTAAAACTGATTGATCAGATTAACAATTCAAATGGATTTTCCATCAATTTCTTGAGATCAACCATGAATTTTGCACCGTTCATACCATCAACTAAACGGTGGTCGATGGTTAGGCACATTGCCATAATTGGACGGGAAACAATCTCACCATCCACAACCGTTGGAGTTGGGATAGTTGCTCCAACACCAAGAATTGCTGAGTTTGGTTGGTTAATAATTGGGTTAAATGTCTTCGTACCAAACATTCCCAAGTTTGTGATAGAGAAGGTTGATCCAGACATTTCAGCTGCTTTCAACTTACCAGTTTGCGCTTTTTTAATCACATCTTTTGAAGCAAGCACGAAATCTGACAAGCACATCTTGTTAGCCCCATGGATAACAGGAACGATAAGACCATCATCAAGACCTACGGCAATACCAAGGTTCACAAAGCGGTGCAATTCAATATCATTAGCATCATTGATGAGGGAAGCATTCATGTACTCATGCTCAGGTTTCATCAAGGTTTTAACCACTGCCATACCAATCAAGTCTGTAAAGCTGACTTTAAGGCCTGTTTTAGCCATGATTGGGTCAATTAACTTCTTACGAAGGGCAATCATCTCTGTCATGTCAATATCGTAGTTAAGCGTAAAGGTAGGGGCAGTAAGGTAAGAGTTTGTCATACCTTTAGAGATTGCCTTACGCATAGCTGACATTGGCTTGTGTTCCACACCTTCTGGAAGATCAACAACTTTTTCTTCTTTAGCTGCTGGGGCTTTTGCTTCAGCTGGTTTAGCCGCTTCAAGAATAGCCATGATGTCTTCTTTCATGACCTTACCGTTAAAGCCAGTACCTGATACGGTTGCCAAATCAATACCTTTGTCTGCTGCAATTTTACGAGCAAGTGGTGAAGCTTTCGGTTGAGCACCTTTAAAGTTTTCAACGTCTTCTTTATGGACACGTCCTTTTGGTCCTGTTCCTGGAACTTGGCCAAGGTCAATGCCCATTTCTGCTGCTGCCTTACGTGCAGCTGGAGTAGCACGAACTTTTCCGCCATTTCCTTGCGGAATAGCTGTCGCTGCCACTTGAGGAGCTGGACTTGCCACATTTTCTTTTGGAGCAACTGCTGGTCCAGCGTCTGCTGAAGCAGGAACTGGAATTTCTGTTGTTTTTTCACTTGAAGCAATAGTATCTACTGATTCACCCTCTGCACCAATGTAACCGATAACTTCAGTTACAGGTACAGTATCACCTGCTTGACGTGTAATTTTAAGAAGAACACCTGAGTCTTCTGCCTCAAGTTCCATATTGGTTTTGTCTGACATGATTTCAAGAAGGATATCACCTTCATTGACGGTATCACCTTCTTGTTTTTTCCACTCGATGATCTCGCCTTCTTGCATGTCAACGCCCAGCTTTGGCATAATAATTTCAAATGCCATTTCTACATCCTTTCACGATTTGATAAGCGCCATCAACATCCTCACCTTGCTACGAAAACATACGAAAGGTGAGGTGCCGCGACACGGGATAAGACAACTCAGTTCTTCTAAAAACTTTCAAAATAGTTTTTAGCTGAGACGTTACTGATAAACATAGCCTTTATCGGACCACTTGCCTTATCTTCTAGTTGCCTTTGTTTGCCATTTTCACAATAGCAGCTTTGATTTTCTCAACATCTGGTAAGATTGCTTGTTCAAGTACACGAGCATAAGGTACTGGAACATCTTCACTTGCAAGACGAACGATTGGATGATCAAGGTAATCAAAGGCTTCACTTTCGGTAATCATGGTTGCAATTTCCCCAATGAATCCACCGGTCTTGTAGGCATCGTTGACAAGCATCAATTTACCTGTTTTCTTAACAGATTCAATAATCAACTCTTTATCAAGTGGGATGAGGGTACGTGGGTCAACAACTTCAACGTTAATACCATCCGCTGCTACTTCTTCAGCCGCTTGAAGAACACGCTCCAACATACGACCGTATGACACAATTGTCAAATCAGTTCCTTCACGTTTGATGTCACCTTTGCCAAGTGGGATATAGAAGTCAGGATCTTGGTTAACTTCTTCTTTTTTACCATAAAGCGCTTTTGGTTCCATGAAAAGAACAATGTTATTATCACGGATAGCTGATTTTAATAAGCCTTTAGCATCGTTGGCATTACCAGGAGCAACAACTTTGATTCCTGGAATGTGAGTCAACCATGCCTCAAGAGATTGTGAGTGTTGCGCAGCGGAACCAATACCAGAACCTGATGCCACACGGAAGGTTACAGGGGTAATAAGGCCTCCACCGAACATGTAATTATTTTTAGCACCATTATTCACGATAGCGTCCATCATGATGGTAAGGAAATCCATGAAGGTAACGTCGACAATTGGACGTAGTCCTGTAATAGCTGCACCAATAGCCGCACCAGAGATAGCAGCTTCTGAAATTGGGGTATCTTTAACACGTTTAGGGCCAAATTCTTCAATCATTCCAACAGAAGTCCCAAAGTCTCCTCCGTAAACCCCTACGTCTTCTCCCATAAGGAAAATGTTTTCGTCCTTGCGCATTTCCTCAGTCATAGCAAGGTTGACTGCTTCACGCAAAGCCATTAATTTTGTTTCTGACATCATTTTTATTTCTCCATTTATTATTCAAATACGATTGCTTCTTACTGACAAGGTGCTCTTAGTCAACCCAAACGTCTTCGAAGGCTACTGAAAGTTCTGGATCTGGACTGTTTTGTGCAAATTCATAAGCATCGTCAACTTCTTTTTTGACTTGTGCTTGAATAGCATCCAATTCGTCATCAGTGGCAATGCCTTCGCTTGTCAGATAAGTACGATATTTGATCATTGGATCTTTTTCTTTCCACTCATCCACTTCTTCTTTAGTACGGTATTTACCAGCATCTGCAGTCGAGTGACCAAACCAACGGTATGATTCTACCTCAACAATAGCTGGACCATTTCCACCACGAACATGTTCAACGGCTTTGCCCATTGTTTCATAGACAGCCATCACGTCATTGCCATCTTCACAGTAGAAACCAGGAACTCCGTAAGCTTCTGCACGTGTGTATAAGTGTGGTGTATTTGTTGCATTATTGATGCTCATTGAAATTCCATAACGGTTGTTGATGATGAAGAAAATAACAGGAAGTTTCCATGTTGCAGCCATATTAACAGACTCGTGGAATGATCCTTCGTTAGTAGCGCCATCACCTGAGAAAGCAACAGCTATATTGTTAGTTCCTTTGTATTGTTGAGTGAGGGCAGCACCAACTGCAAGAGCGTAACCACCACCAACGATACCATTAGTACCATAGTTTCCTTTTTCAAAATCAGCCAAGTGCATTGAGCCACCACGCCCTTTAGACACACCAGTTGCTTTACCAGCAAGCTCAGCCATCATTTTATTAAGGTCCATGTCTTTAGCGATTGATTGTCCATGTCCACGGTGATTTGAAAAAATAATGTCATCGTAAGACAAGTGAGCCACCGCTCCAACATTGGCTGCTTCTTCACCAACTGAGAAGTGAGTCATCCCTTGTACAAATCCACGACGGACGAGTTTATTAATACGTGAATCAAATTCACGAATACGTTCCATTTTAAGGAACATATCTAAATGTTGTTCTTTAGAAACTGTTACCATTTCGGCCTCCATATTATCATATTACCTTTTTATGATAAAACTTTTTTTCACAATTTGCAAATAATTAAATCGCTTTCTACCTTACCTTATTTGGTTTTTTAGAAATGCAATAGTTTGTGAAATTACAAACAAAACTGTACTAAAAAATTTAAAAATACTATATAACAGTTTCACGTTTTACCGACCTTGACATAAAAAACACATCATTTTAAAACCTCTTTCACACCTTCAAACAAGTAGCAAAGCGATAAAAATAAGCTTAGCAAAACTGCTAAAGCTTATTTTTATGATTCTATTTGTTCAGCGATGGTTTCCCATTCTTCCATAAGAGCTTCTTGTTCTTGATCCAATTGGTCCCATTCCTTTTGCCAAGCGATTAACTGCGCCGTATCATTGGAGGCATGCATGTCTTCTTGAATAGCACCAATACGCTCTTCAATGGTTTCAAGTCTTGCTTCAATCTCCTCATATCGGCGGGTCAAGCGACGACGCTCTTTTTGATTAGCTTTTTGTAGCTGATAATCAGTGGCAGAGGCTTCTTTTGTTTCCTCAACTGTCTCTCCTGCTGCTAGGCGGGCTAATTCTTCTAGCTCTGCCTTTTTCTCAAGGTAATAATCATAGTCACCTAAGTAAAGGGTTGAGCCATTTTCGGTAATTTCCAAAACCTTAGTTGCCAAACGATTAATGAAATAGCGGTCGTGGCTGACAAAAAGCAAGGTACCGTCAAAGTCAATGAGGGCATTCTCTAGCACTTCTTTACTGTCAATGTCTAGGTGGTTAGTCGGCTCGTCCAGAACAAGAAAATTATTGTTTTCCATAGATAACTTCGCAAGAAGCAGACGGGCTTTTTCTCCACCTGACAGCATAGCCACCGATTTTTTGACATCATCTCCAGAAAAGAGAAAAGCCCCTAATCGGTTTCTGATATCGACTTCTGGCGTAGTTGAAAAATCCTGCCATAATTCTTCCAAAACTGTGTTGCTAGACGTCAAATGTGATTGGGTTTGGTCATAATAACCTGTTTCGACATTGGCACCATACTTGAGTTGTCCTTTGAGCAAAGGCAATTGTCCAATAATCGACTTGATCAAGGTTGATTTACCAATACCATTTGGCCCTACAACGGCAATAGCATCCAACTTATTGATATCTACATTAATAGGTTCGGACAAGACTTGGTCTCCATAACCGATGGCTGCTTCCTCAACTCTTAGCACAACATTTCCTGATGGTTTTTCTGCATGAAATGTCATATGAGCAGATTTACGCCCACCTGTGGGTTTGTCCAAACGCTCTATTTTTTCCAATTGCTTACGCCTAGCCTGAGCCCTTTTTGTGGTAGAGGCCCTGACAATGTTTTTTTGAACAAAATCTTCTAGCTTGGCAATTTCTTTTTGTTGTTTATCGAACTGTTTTTCTTCGGCTACTAGTTTTTCAGCTTTTAAGGCCATAAAACGAGAATAGTTACCACTATACCGATCTAAGCCGTTAGGCGTCAAATCTAAAGTCACGGTCGCCACTTTGTCCAGAAAATAACGGTCGTGACTCACAATGATTAGAGCTCCTTGATAGTTGGCCAAGTAGTTCTCTAACCAGGCAATGGTTTCAATATCTAAGTGGTTTGTTGGCTCATCAAGGACCAATAGTTCTGGCTTTTCTAAAAGCATTTTAGCCAAGGCCAGACGAGTATTTTGACCCCCTGACAGCTCAGCGATAGTCATCTGCCACATGCTCTCATCAAACTTAAACCCATTTAAAATGGCTTTGATGTCAGATTCATACGTAAAGCCGCCTTGCTGACGAAAATGCTCTGTAAGCAGATCATAATCTGTCATCAGTCGGGTTAAAACTTGACCTGAAACGGTTGCCATATCCATTTCCATCTGACGCAGGCGCTTTTCATCTTGGCGTAATGCTTCGAAAACCTTGAGCATTTCCTCATATATTGTTTGATCTGATTCAAAACGGCTATTTTGAGCCAGATAAGACAAGGTTAGGTCTTTTTTAGTATTAACTTCTCCGCTCGTTGGGGTTTCTTCCCCAACCAATAATTTTAGTAAAGTCGACTTGCCAGCTCCATTAGGACCAACCAAGGCAATGCGGTCACGTTCATCAACTTGTAGTGATATGTTTTGAAAAAGAACATCTCCTGAGAAAGAGCGTTCTAACTTGTTTCCTTGTAAAATAATCATACTTTCATTCTAACAAAAAAATACCCTTTTGAGGACATTTTCAGCCTAGTTTCCAAAAGAAATCGAACTCTTTTTAAGTCGTTGATTACCTTCTTTAGCGCTAACAAGGAAAGTGGAATGACTATTACCACTCCCATGACGCGTCTTTGCAGATGGCTTTTGTGTTAAGATATCAAAAATTTGCACCACTTGCTCAGTAACTATCGAGATCTTATTGGCTAAAACGGAATCACTGTGATTAGAATAGTACATCAGCCCTATAATAATAATCGTTACTAATAAGATAGTTTGTAAAAACCCTTTGATAAGGTGCCAAAACATTTTCACTATTAGCTTAGGCAGCCACAAAATGATCGCCAGTAATTGTTTCATTTGTCACCTCATGTTGTACTAGGAAATGGTTAAGACAACCTTTCTTCTTTTTGGTAGTTTATCGGTAACCACTCTAACAGGACTTCTAATTGCTGGTTCCAATAGTACCACTCATGTTTACCATGACCTTTATGATAATCAATGTCAAGACCTTGAGCCTGAAAATCAGCAATAGCTTTTTCATTAGTGGCAAAAAGAAAATCCTCATAGCCACACCAAGCATAAAATTTGGTTTTTCCATCACTTTCTGCCACCATATTTTTAAGGTAATGCTTGTCAAGGTCAGGGTCATCAAACTGGCCAAAAACGCCCTGCCAATAGGCTAATTCTCCCAGTTTTCCCTCAAGCAAGGTCTCAGGAGAAAAATCCAAAGCGCCTGAAAACGATGCCGCATAAGAAAACCGATTGCTTTTGAGTGCCCACTTAAAGGCACCATAGCCACCCATAGAGAGCCCAGCAACAAAGGTTTTTTCTCGTTTCTGGGTCATATTAGGAAAGAAAGCTGCTAAGACCTGCGGTAACTCTTGTGACAACGCCCGATAATAGTTAAGTCCATAAGCCGTGTCTGTATACCAACCTAGGTCTGTCGAAGGCATAACGACTATCAAATTGGTATGCCGCAACAAGCGTTCAATAGCTGTTCGTTTTTGCCAAGAGTTTTCATTGCCTCCCATACCATGTAACAAATATAAAACAGGAATATCCTTATCCCCTTGATCTTTTTTAGGGATTTCAGACTGGTCAGGATAAATCACATTTACCTTACGCTCCATTCCTAAAACTACCGAATGGTATTCAATTGCAATACTTGCCATTCATTACACTCCTTTATACCAAAATAATCCTATCACGTAAATCTACTGTATTTTTGGGTGAACAGTTTCCTGGTTTACCAGTTGTTAAAATCAAAGAAGGTAGGCAGTTTTTGCCTAACCTTCCTATTTTCACTAACGAACTTCCATCACAACCGGCAGAATCGCTGGGCGCCTTTTGGTTTGTTCAAATAAGAATTTAGACAAATCATCTCTGACATTCCCTTTTAATTCGCCCCAGTCAAAGGTATCTTTTTTTAAGTAATTGCCAACAGTTGTATTAACTAATTCTGCACTTTCTCTTAAAATATCATGACTTTTCTTGACATACACAAATCCACGCGTATTAACTTTAGCCTTAGAAATAATGCGTTTTTCTTTTTTAGAAACAGTAATAGCAACAATGAAAATACCATCTTCTGACAAGACTTTACGGTCTCGTAAAACGATATTACCCACATCACCGATAGCATTACCGTCAATCATGACATCACTGGCAGGTACACCTCCTTCATGGAGAAAACCTTCGTCATTAAGCACCATGATATCGCCACGCTTCAGAATATGAATATTCTCTGGAAAAATACCAACTTCTTCAGCTAGCTTTGCATGGGCAGCTAAATCACGATATTCTCCTTGTACTGGAAAAAGATACTGGGGTTTTAACAAATTCATCAATAGTTGCAAATCACGCCCATTAGCATGGCCTGAAACACGTAAGTTTTGAGTGATTAATTTAACAGAACCACCGGCCTTGTAAATCAAGTTTTCAACACGCGCCACCATAGCTTCTTTAGCCGTACTTGGTGTTGTTACAATATAAACAAGGTCTCCTTCTTTGATTTGAACATAACGGTGACGTCCCGCTGCCATTTTTTGTAAGCTATTAATTGGCTCACCCATACGACCAGCTTCAAGGATGATTAATTCATGGTCTTCGAATTTAGACATATCCTTAGGTTTAATTAAAAGACGCTCATCCGTAATCATTAATTTTTCTAGACGTAAAGCTGTTCTGACAATATTTTCTGCATCTGTTCCGGTTAAAACAACACGACGCCCATGGGCAGTGGCGGAATCAAATACTTGCTGAATCCGAACAAGATTTGAGGCTACTGCAGCTACAATGACACGGCCATCAGCATCAGAGATAACACTGTCCATTTCTTCACCAACTTCAGATTCGCTGGCAATCTGATCGTTGCTTGTCGCATTGACTGAATCTGATAAAAGAGCTAGAACCCCTTCTTTCCCAATCTCAGCTAAACGTAGCAAATCCGTCTGATAACCTTCTCTTGCTGCTTGATCAAATTTGAAGTCACCGGTATAAATAATGTTTCCTTTATCTGTTCCAATAACAATACCCATACTTTCTGGGATTGAATGCGTTGTTCTAAAGAACGAAACTAGGCCATCTTTAAATTCAATTTCAGTATCACTGTCTACCACATGAAAATTATTAAATTTCTTAGTGCTGTTATTACTTTTCACAAATAGCTTGGCTAATTCAATAGTCAATTCAGATCCAAATACAGGAGCTGATACTTCAGCTAACAAATAAGGAAGGGCTCCAATGGCGTCAGCATGGCCATGACTCAAGAAAATCCCTTGTACTTTACCTTTGTTTTCAATTACATAATCTAAATTGGGGATGACTAAATCTACCCCAAGTTGCTCATTTTCAGGGTACTTGAGCCCTGCGTCTAAAATAAACATAGAATCGTTAATTTCTACCAAATAGAAGTTTTTTCCGTATTCACGGACCCCTCCCAAGGCAATCATTTTAATATCAGTCATGATACTCCTTTAAATATTTTATTATTACAAACGGTCCTTACAACGTAAGTCGAATTACTGTTATGTAGCTATGCTACTATCTTCTATAGTATATCATATTTGAGGCGTTTTTTCTCTAAATAGCCTTGATACTTTCAGATTATTTTCAGTATGGAAATCAAAAAATCACTGACTTATTATTAGTCAATGATTTAGATCGTTGATTAATCAAATAGTTGGTAATAGTCAGTAATCGTCAGTTGTTCTTTTTCCATTTGATTTAAATCTTTAATAATGTTTCCATCTTTCATTACAATCAGACGATTCCCATAAGTTAATGCATCTTCCATATGGTGGGTAATCATCAAAGCTGTTAAGCCATCTTTTGTCACAAACTCATCTGTCAATTGCATTAAAGATTGACTCGTCTTAGGGTCAAGAGCAGCCGTATGTTCATCTAATAATAAGAGAGCTGGCTTTTTCAACGTTGCCATTAATAAACTTAAAGCTTGTCTTTGTCCACCAGACAAAAGACCTGCTGGTGTTTCTAAATGCTTTTCTAGGCCATTTCCTGTTCGTTTAACCAAATCCTCAAAACTAGCTAAGTGCTCTGTTATTTTTCGAGAAGCCAAGGAGCGTTTTCCTCCTCTTTGACGTGCGATTAAGAGATTTTCAGCCACTGTCATCCGAGGGGCTGTTCCCATTTTGGAATCTTGAAAGACTCGCGATAGGTAAAGAGCTCTTTTTTCTGCTGGCCAATGCGTCACATCCTGACCAAGAATCCTAATTTGCCCCCGTGTCAAACTTAGCGTTCCTGCAATTACATTAAAAAGGGTTGATTTTCCAGCTCCATTTCCTCCTAAAATAGTTAAAAAATCATGTTCATAGATAGTTAGTGTCACATTGTCCAATATTGTTTTAGCATCTTCAAAACCATTATCTACGTCAACTGTTGCATTGATCAATTCAATAATTTTTGTCATCGTGTTAACCTCACTCCCTTAAAGAAGCGCTCTTTTACCACTGGTATCATGAGGCACAGTGCTAAAACAAGAGCACTAATTAATTTCAAATAACTTGTATTAAAACCTAGCGTAATAACTACTGAAATTAAAAATTGATAAAGAATCGAGCCTATTACAATAGCAATCAAACGTTCTAAAAGAGTCAGTCCAGTTGAGTATAGTACTTCACCAACAATTATGCTCGCCAAACCAATAACAATAACTCCAATCCCTTTTGAGACATCTGCATAGCCATCTTGTTGGCTCACTAGAGCACCTGATAAAGCTATTAAACTATTAGAAACCACAAGTCCCATAACTTCCATCCAATCCGTGTTAATACCAAAACTCTTAGCCATATCTTTATTGTCTCCCGTAGCGATATAAGCTTGACCTAGATTAGTGTAAAGGAAATAGATCAAAACGCTAATAACAATCACAACAGTTATCAGACCTGTTAAAAGGCTATTTAAATCAATTGAAAAAGGTAAACAATCCTGAATACGTTTATGATCATGTAAACCCAAGTTTGCTCTTCCCATTACCATTAGCATAATGGAGTTACATGACGTCATCACCAAAATTCCCGCTAAAAGTGTTGGCATTTTTCCTTTCGTATATAACAGCCCTGTTAAAAAACCTGCTAAAGCACCTGATAACATACCAAGTAAGGTTGATAGAAATGGATTCCACCCTAAGCTAATAGCGGTGACCGCAACAGCTCCTCCTAAAGGAAAAGAACCTTCTGTAGTCATGTCAGGGAAGTTTAAAATCCTAAAGGTCAGGTAGATTCCTAATCCTAAAACTCCCCATATAAGGCCTTGTGAAACTGATGAAATAATCATATTTTTCCTCATATTTATATTAGCGGGTAACTCTCGCCAGTATAAACCCTTTCTTTACATTAATTTTTAGATTTGTTTTATACTTAGTTCAGCACCGTGGCTTAGTCTTTTTTTTCAATCACTTTGACGAAACTAAGACAGAAAACAAAAAAGTCGAGAATCATGTTTAAACTTACTCAAAAGGCAAGATTTTTTACGTGTCTAAAATAGAGCATTTTAAAACTAAAAATGATAAAAATAACCGTTACATCCTCAAAACGATTGTCTAACTTGGCATCCAAATTCATCTCAGTGAGGGTGTTTTTTATGGTTTTTTCTTGACCTTTTATATCACATGTCATTGTATTAATTCTCAATAAAAGAAGCTGAAGGAAAATCTTCTTTTTTAATAGCAATACCTAATTCTGCTGCTACATTCTTATTAATTAGCGGTTGACCAATATCCACAACTTTGACAGGAACATCTACAACACGCTTTCCTTTGATTAATTTTAACACCTGATTAGCTGTTTGAACTCCCAAATCGTACTGATTTTGAGAAATAGCTGCCAAACCACCTTTTTCAACCATTCGATCAACGCTAGTGTAGACAGGAATCTTTGCAGCCTTGCTGGTTGTCATGACTGATGAAAATGCACTTGCTATAGTATTGTCTTGGGGGATAAATACCGCGTCTACTTTACCTAACATAACTGACATCGTGGCAGGAACTTCATTAGTAGAAGGAACCGCGTATGAAATAACTTGGTAGCCCTTTTTGCGAGCTAACCGCCTAAACTCTTTAACTTGAGATAAGGAATTATCCTCATTACTTGCATATAAAATTCCAACTGTTTTGACATGTGGTGTCAGCTTTTTCATTAAATCAATTGTCTGTTTAACAGGCACTTTATTAGATAGACCAGTTACATTAGCTTCAGGTTGATCCAATTGCATCACTAATCTAGATCCTACTGGATCAGATACTGCTGACATGACAACTGGGATATCCTTGCTGGTGGCTGCTAAGCCTTGCGCCGCCGGGGTTGCGATACCAATCACGATATCACTTCCTGATTGCACTAATTGCCTACTCATTGTTTGGATTTTACTCTGATCCCCCTCAGCATTCATAACCTTAATCACTACATTTTGTTTTTGAGGCATCTGCTTTTTGAGTTGATCTTCAATACCTCGCTTAATATCATCAAGAGCCTCATGAGTAACGAATTGTAAGATGCCAATTGTAATGTTTTGTTGGTTAGCCAAATCACGGTTTTCCTTTGATACTCCTTTTGATAATAGAGAGCCTATCACTATTACAGTTAAAACAAGGAGGGTAGCTATTAAACTCTTGTTTTTCATCTGAATTCCTCACATTTCATGTCAATCTCTTTAAAACGTTGATGATGAGAATACTTCTCAAAAGAAAAAGCACTTAGTAATGATTACTAGGCGCTCTTGTGAAATCCAATGTCAGCGCATAGATATCTTTTTAGAAGTACTCTAAAAGTCGTATCTATGCCAATTCATAAACACAACTTATCTATGCCAGCTTTGCCAATTTGCTAAGTGTTGTGTTTTTACCATCATTGACTTCCTTTCTCGTTTTTTTAACATTATAACCTAAATCAAAAAAATTGCAAGCTCTTTCGTCCATATTTTTAGTCAAGTATTTGTGGTATAATGAAGAGATTAGAATTCAGAAAGGAGAAACCATGTCTTTTGACGGCTTTTTCTTACACCATTTAACCAACGAATTAAAAGAGAACTTGCTTTACGGTCGTATCCAAAAGGTCAATCAACCCTTTGAACGGGAACTTGTCTTAACCATTCGTAACCATCGCAAGAATTATAAATTGCTATTGTCTGCCCATCCTGTTTTTGGAAGGGTACAAATCACCCAAGCAGACTTTCAAAATCCTCAGGTACCTAATACCTTTACCATGATTATGCGTAAATACCTCCAGGGTGCAGTCATTGAGCAGTTAGAACAGATTGATAATGACCGCATTATCGAAATCAAGGTATCTAATAAAAATGAAATCGGAGATGCTATTCAGGCAACCCTAATCATTGAAATCATGGGGAAGCACAGTAATATCATCTTGGTGGACCGTGCAGAAAATAAAATCATCGAATCCATTAAACATGTTGGTTTTTCACAAAACTCTTACCGCACCATTTTACCTGGCTCTACCTACATTGAGCCTCCTAAAACAGCTGCTGTTAATCCTTTTACAATTACAGATGTGCCTCTATTTGAAATCCTCCAAACACAAGAACTAACAGTTAAAAGCTTGCAACAGCATTTTCAAGGTTTGGGGCGAGACACCGCAAAAGAGTTGGCCGAGCTTCTGACCACAGACAAATTAAAACGGTTCCGTGAGTTTTTTGCTAGACCTACTCAGGCAAATCTGACCACAGCTTCTTTTGCGCCTGTTCTTTTCTCAGATAGTCATGCGACGTTTGAGACTTTGTCTGACATGCTTGACCACTTTTATCAAGACAAGGCTGAGCGTGACCGTATCAATCAGCAAGCCAGTGATTTGATCCACCGTGTGCAAACTGAACTGGACAAAAATCGCAACAAGCTAAGTAAGCAAGAAGCTGAGCTGCTAGCCACTGAAAATGCTGAGTTGTTCCGTCAAAAAGGAGAATTATTGACCACCTACCTCAGTCTGGTCCCAAACAACCAAGACTCTGTGATTTTAGACAATTATTATACAGGGGAAAAAATTGAGATTGCCTTAGACAAGGCTCTGACACCAAATCAAAATGCTCAACGTTATTTTAAAAAATACCAAAAGCTAAAAGAAGCTGTCAAACACTTATCTGGATTGATTGCCGATACCAAGCAAAGTATTACTTACTTTGAGAGCGTAGACTACAATTTATCTCAAGCAAGTATCGACGACATCGAAGATATTCGCGAAGAATTATATCAGGCTGGCTTTTTGAAAAGTCGCCAAAGAGACAAACGCCATAAACGTAAAAAGCCTGAGCAGTACCTGGCTTCAGATGGAACAACCATTCTCATGGTGGGACGCAATAACTTGCAAAATGAAGAACTCACCTTTAAAATGGCTAAAAAAGGAGAACTCTGGTTCCATGCTAAGGATATCCCTGGAAGTCATGTCATCATCAAAGACAATCTTGACCCAAGTGACGAGGTTAAAACTGATGCTGCCGAACTAGCTGCTTATTATTCGAAAGCTAGGTTATCAAATCTCGTTCAGGTCGATATGATTGAAGCTAAAAAATTACACAAACCTAGTGGCGCCAAGCCAGGATTTGTGACTTATACTGGTCAAAAAACTTTACGGGTTACTCCTGACCAAGCCAAAATTCTCTCTATGAAATTATCCTGATAAGCAACTAAAAAACAGCTCTCCTAGGAAAGTTATTTCCCCTAGGAGAACTGTTTTTTTATTCTGATTGTTGGTGCTTGATATGGTCAAGAAAGTCTTGCATATTCACATCATCAGGCACTTGTCTGAGGTAAGCGGTAGCCATTTGGATAGCCTTGTGAAACTGGCCAAACTCCCTTAATAAATAGGCATAATCCTGTAAAAACTCTGGATTTTCTGCCAAATCAGCCGAAATCTCATTATAAAGAGCCAAGGCAACTTCTTCTTGTTCCAAGGCGTGGTAAGCCTTTGCAATGGTCCATTTGGTTAAGACATTATCAATCGTCTCACGATTAAGAGCAATAACCTCCTCAAAACGCTCGGCATCAAAATAAAGGGTCACTAAACGCATGAGAATCTCTTCGTCATCAACAGCTACTTCCTTTGCTTGAAGCAGGTAATTTTCAGCATTCTGCCTATCGTGTAATTCATAAGAAAGCTGCGATGCTAGTAATAATAATTGACTGTCAAATGCATTTTTACGTAGGCCCTGTTGAACCAAGCGCAAAGCTTCTGACGTCTTATGCTCTTCATGAAGACTCAAAGCATAACCATATTCATAACCTGGATAATCTGGATTGATGGTTTCCAACTGTTTAAAGTAAAGATTGGCTTTTTGATAATTTTCTTGGTCATACATGAGGGTCGCCAATTCAAAAACAGTTTCATCTTCGTATTCAATGGCCACGGCCTTTTCCAAGAATTCGATGGCTGCCTCAAATTTCCCTAAGCTAGCATAGGCTCGTCCAATGCGTTGATAAGTGGAAATACCTGTCAATTCAAGGATTTGACGATTGTCTAACTGTGCATAGTAATCAATAGCTTCTTTAAAATGCTGCAAGGACATGTCAATTTCTGCCAAACCAAAAATGACCAATGGCTCTGGGCTGATGCCCACTGCTTGAAGCAATTTTTCACGCGCCACCTCTGTCAGTCCTTCCATGTCATAGAGGTCAGCCATTACTAAGAGAGCTGACAAATAATTGGGGCTATCTTTTGAAACCTTATCCAAATACAAGAAAGCTTCTTCAATGGCGTCGTCTTCTGCTGCAATCTGAGCTAAATTTATATTGAGTTCTGGGTAATCATCAGCTAACTGCAAATAAATACGCTTGGCATGTGGCAAAAAACCTATACTTTCTAAGTATTCTCCTAAGGCGATTAAACTATCTGCATCATCTTCTTTTAAAGCTTTTTGGAAATATTTTTCAGCGTGCGCTAGGTCTTGCTGATCCAAGGAAGCAATCATTTTTTCACTATTTAACATGGTCCTTAACCTCCTCAATCACCAATACTTCTTCGTCATACAAACCGCTAACTTTTTTGTACCAGTCAAATAATTCTTTAATCACAACTTTGACAGAAGCGTAGATTGGGATGACAAGGAAAACACCCCAGACACCAAACATAGAGCCTGCAGTCAATAACAAGAACATAATGGTAATAGGATGAATGCTCAGCTTATTTCCCAAAACAAGCGGTGCTACAAAACGCCCTTCGATGGTTTGCTCAATCATAAAGATAACAAGCACCTTAACCAACATAAATGGGCCTTGTACCATAGCCATAATCACAACAGGTATCATGGCAAGGAAACTTCCTAAGTAAGGTATCATGTTAAGAAAGCCAGCAATAATCCCAAAAGTGATGGCATATTTCAGTCCCACAAGGCTAAACATGATAGAAAACATAAAGCCGACAACAATTGCAACCGTAACCTGCCCTTGCACATAGCCTGATAATTGCTTGTTAATATCTCCCAAGACTCGAACCATAGGCACCCGTAATTTGAGAGGTAAGACATTCACAAGGCCATTTTTCATGTGGCTACTGTCTCGTAAAAAATAAAAGAGAATAAAGGGCGAAATAATAATAGCCACGGTAATCCGAGCAATGGCACCAGCAAAATTACCAGCCCAGTCAATAGCATTTTTTGAAAAACTTTGCGCGTAATCCAAAGCCTTTTGACTTGTATGGGTAAGCATGTCTTGGAGTTGGGGCTTATAGCTGACTAACCATTCATTTTCAAGAAGTTTATTGGCTTCTTCATTGACCTTGCCCACGTATTTGGGCAGATCCTCAATAAAACTGGTAAGTTGGGTCTGTACCATGGGAACAAAGCCTGAAATCGCCCAGACAAAAAGTAAGGTAATCAAACCAAAAACAATAAAAATAGAGGTGGTACGATTCGGGCCCAAGTGATTAATAAGGTCAACTAAGGGTTTGGTCAGATAATACAGAATGGTCGAAATAACCAAGGGCAACATGATGACCGCAAAAAAAGAAATCACTGGCATAAATAAAAAAGAGATTTTAGTAAAAACAAAAATCGTTAAAAAGGCTAAAAGTGTTATTACTAAAGCCATGGTAGCTTGATTATTTAAAAACCATTTGTAAAATAAGCTATCTGTTCTAGACTTTTCAGGTATTAAGGGCATTAAGATAGGGTTCCTTTCTTTGGGAAAATGATAGGTTTTACTGGTAACCTGGGTAAATCAATAAAAGGTCACAGATTTATCCATGAGTTGGTTGTTTTGGTCATAGGTAAATTTGGCAGAGAAAAAAGAACGGTCTTCTAAAATCCATTTAAAAATGTCATAATCACCTTCCCAAGTTGGCTTTTCCAACACTTGATCGTAAGGTACCCATTCCAAGGTTCCTTCTCGTGACTCTTCATCTGAAATGAGGTCTCCTTCAAATCCTGTTACTTTAAAAACATAGGTATACCAGTCATGACCAGGGGTAAATTCTGGAAAAGTAATGATTCCTTTAAAGGCCATCTCTGTAACAGTCAAATGGGTTTCCTCTAAAATCTCACGACGGGCACACTCATCTGGGGTCTCACCAGCCTCGAGCTTACCCCCAACTGAAATCCACTTGCCTTTGTGGACATCATTTTCTTTTTTATTGCGGTGTAATAATAGCAAAGAATCGCCATTATCAATGTAACAAATGGTTGCTAATTGAGTCATCTATCTCTTTCCTTTCCATCTTTGTTTCTATTATACCAATCTCTAGAAAATATGCTATCATTTTATGAGTCAAAGTGTGAATACTTAGTCACGCTCAAAACCTTCTAAAGATGCCTTAAAAAAGTGTAGATAAGAGCCTACAATGAAAAACATCAATTTAAACTATCAAAAGAACCTTGTCATATCAATTATCGTTGATATGACAAGGTTCTTTAATGTTTTATTTAATCACTTCTTGAGTTTATTCCCGAAAAAACACAAGGAACAATAATGGTTACAAAGTCGATAATAAAAGCATTTGTTAGTATTAAACCGGTATTGTATCGACACAAGAAACGACAAAAGTTCTAAACTTATGCCCCAATTTTGCCCCAATGGTTCTTTTTTGATTCTTTGGTGAACTAAAATTATTCAGACTCAGAAAGTTCTGCCATAACATCTGATATCCGCTCGATTGTCACAACCTCCCAATCTCTTATCTCCTCATATATTTTATATTAAAATATCAATAAATATTAGCATAATTTTAAAACACTAAAAATATATCTTGGTAATTTTTACTTTATTTATCTATTTTTAATAAACAGCTTCTTAAAAATATAATTAGCTGATTGACACATCTACATGAAATTGAGTTGAGTCTATTCTCTCGTTATTGGAATATATTTTTAGCATGCTATTAAAGTCTCCATTGCCAAAATAATACAAATCAAAAACAATATCTTTACCTGAATTTAAATCTAAGGTAACAGTTCCTTTAGAGTATTTTTGTTCCCGGTTATTATAGATATCGTATTTCTTAATCAATAACTTTCTAACTTTTATATCCACTTCCTGAGCGGTTACTTTCGGTTTATTGACTGTAATAAACATAGGCGGCTGTTGTTTACTTTTATCCCACACGTTTACAGGAACTTTAATTTCTTTTTTTTCTGAATTAGTTAATGTAATTCCACCAAACGCTTCATACCTTTTCCCTGGACATTCACAAACCTCTTGTGCAGATAGAGCATAAATATCTACTTCTTTATCTTTGAATTCCTGTGATATCCAATCTTTCTCAAAAAAAACTGACAAATTTTTATCCTTGACACTATATTTCAACATATGGCTTGTTACAATATCTGGAGAATTTTTTATACTATCGGCTTCAATCAAGTTAGAATCATGCTTATAAAGCGATTCTAGATTATGTCTATTGGTTGTATTATAAGAATTTGCTTGAACAACATTGGAATATAAAAGAAATGACAAACATATAATCATGCTGTAGATTTTCTTATCAATATGTGAGTAGCGACAATTATATCTCATTTTTTCTCCTTAAGAAGTGAGAGTTTTATTTATTAAATTTAACTAAGTATATATCAATATGAAGTTGATCAGAATAAGCGGTCTTATTATCACTGTATTTTTTTAGCATACTCTCTCTGTCACCATGTCCTGTATCAAAAAGATTATAAGAAATTCTCTCTCCACTATTCAAATGAAAAATAATATTTCCTTCCTCAAAGCCAGATTGAAATCTAGAGGAGCGGCCAAAATCTTTAACATCACCGAATCCGTATATATTAAAATGTTTTTGAAGATAATATCTTGATTTCACATCAAGTTCCTGAATCGTAACCTCTTTCTTATCAGTACTCACTGTACTTATATCTGTATAGCTATATTTTTGTTGAACGCCGTCTATGAAAATATTAACAGGTATATTTTTTTTATCAATTCTATTACCGTCGCTTAAAGTAATACCTCCATATGAATTCTTTTTTATATTAGAGTTACAGGGAGGAGAATACTCCAAAGTAAATATATCCACCCTTTTACCAGAAAAAAAATTAGCTTTTTCTACGCTATTAAGTTCTACTTTTAATTCAATCGAACTATTGCCATAAGGAATATTTTTGTAGAACAAACTACCTGAAAATGGCGGACCTTCATTTATTTTTCCTTTTACTTCTGTTGGATCATATGTAGAGTATAAATTCCTTAAATTAATAACTCCCACACTACTCATCTCATACGCGTAACACGTTGGAATTATAGCTGATATAAATACCCACAATAGAAAAGATGAAGTTAAAAACTTTTTAAAATTAACATTTACAATTTTTCTCACTTATAAGTGTACCCTATTCTTCTTTAATAATAAGAAATCACAAAATATTTTAGCACAAAAAAGAAAAAAATCAACGAAAATGCTTAAATAACAATTAAAATCTTTATAACAAAAACAGCCCCCGCAAAAGCGAGGGCATTTGTCTTATCTAAAGGAGCTTTACCTCCTATTTTATACTTGTGTTGCATTAGATAAATACTTATCTTCGACCCACTGGTCAGACTGAGAAGCGTTAATACGTGACCATCCATTCACTTTTTCATAGACTCTTACACGAGTTCCTGCCTTGATAAATTCTTTATCAGCGCTACTTGCGTTTGGCTTAGACTCTACATAATAGTCTGTTCTAAGGGTTGCTTCGTAGTAAGGTACATTCGAGTTGTCTAATTTAGTGTTAGTATCTAGCTTTTGATTAAAAGTAAGCTGGCTTTGTGGTTTGTCAATCTTAGGTATATCCACTTTGCTACTATCATCTGCTAATAATACAATATTTTTATCTAAACCACCTGCTACTCCTACACTTGTGAACTGCCACCAGCGCACACCATCCATTGAAGGGAAGAACTCCCAAAGTGGCTCTGTTCGTACTTCGTAGTCTGGATAACCAGCTATCCAAATGCTGTTTGGGTACTTAGCGATAATTTGCTGATAATCAATATTATTAAGCGTAAATGGTTTATAGCTGTAATAAACAGGCTTATATCCAGCGTTTGCAATTTTATCCATAAACGCAATAACTGCATTAGTGTTAGCTTCTTTGTCGGCACTTGCAGAGTCTTCATAATCAATGACTAAGTAAGAGACTTTTTTGGTTGGTAAATTGGACAGAAATAAATCTGCTTCTCGTTGCGCTAAGTTGCTATCTCCTCCAAATCGTCCAAAGTGATAATAACCAATAGGGTCACTAGTATTAGCTTGTTGCTGATGCCTATCAGACAGCCAAGCGAGTGACTCGGATACTTTGATAATCGTTTTAGTAGTGCCAGCTTGCTGACAAGTAGCGGTTAAGTCTGCTTGTTGATAAGCTGATACATCAATAAAATAATCGCCTTTATTTAGTCCTATATTACCTATAACAGTAACTGCATTTTTAAAAACTTTTGGTCTAAATGCAGTAGGATAAGTCGTTGAATATGGTATTTTTACTAAATTATATGCTCCGTTTGCTCCACCCTGGTTTTGACCTAAAAACCATCCGTATCCACTACCTGCATCACTATCAAAAATAGCCACATGGCTATACGGTGTAACACCTGCAACTACCATAAAAATTGCGACATCTCCAGCTTGCATAGTCTCTACTTCGTCAAAGTAGTTTAAAATACCATTTTTGTGACGTTGTTCCCATATATCCTTTGCATATCCTGTATTTGTACAGTTTGCGTATGGCAGTCCTAGATACTTACAGTAGTCTGCGTAGCCATCCCAACATTGCGCACCAAGCGATCCATCAATATCGTAAGCATTGCCATTTGAACGACTTTTATATTCCTGATATGTAGCCATTTATCCCTCCTTATCTAAAAATGGATAAAAAATCAAAGCAACCACAGATAATGGCACATACAGTATTGCGATTGCTATAACTAATGCTAATCGTGTGATTGCTCGCATGACCTATTCCTCTTCCTTGATTTGTGACACATTCATCAGGATACATGTTAGTCCTGACAACAGCACTGCTGACAACATTGTTGGCCAATTAATATCCGTGATTAACACGCTTGACCCGATTAGACCAACGGCCATTTGTGCCATTGTTTTAATTGTTTTAATTGCTACTTTTTTAAACCAGTTATTCATTTTTCTTCTCCTTTTTTAAATAGCGTAATAATACGCTCCTTGTTGATAATAACTTCGTCTTCTACGCGACCTAAACGCTCCTCGTGTCTGTCGATAATTTTTTTGGTAATCTCACGTTCACGATCAAGATTTTTAAGCTCATAAGCTAACTCCTTAATTGAGTCCTTGAGTTGAGCCATGGCAAACTCATTAGCTTCCATGGCTTTTTTAAAGGGATTGACGATAAATCCCCAAACACCCAAGATAGACAAAGCAGCGCCACAAAAAGCACCAATTTGTACAAAATCTATCATCTAACCACCTCTAATCTTGTTTAACCAAATCCGCATATTTAATAACTGTGACTTTATCCTCTGATTCCAAATCTTTAAGAGTTTGCGCCTCATAAGTAAACGGCTCGTTGACATGTACAAAGACAAGGTTCCCTTCTACCGCTTGATCTTCGTGCGACTCATCTACAACAGTAAACACGTCATAAGCCTGATACTCGCCTTGTTTAGCAGGCTCAATAAGCTCTAACATACCTTTGTAGATATCGGGTTCAACGTTCCCACCACTTGTCAATACGTGGATGGTTTGCAAGTTAATCATTCGCTGTGTACGCTCTGCGGACACCTTAGCTAATCCTGCGGCTGTTTGGGCTGTTTT